>Ga0157369_10000593_pt1 | contig 47147 bp, 30 predicted proteins | sample C25metaG_FD_113461 | JGI IMG/M metagenome (GOLD analysis project Ga0157369, IMG submission 113461) | Corn rhizosphere microbial communities from Kellogg Biological Station, Michigan, USA - C2-5 metaG | ecosystem: Host-associated > Plants > Roots > Rhizosphere > Soil | place: USA: Michigan... | reverse complement strand
TCGTCCCCGGCGTCGCGCCCGCCGCGATTCAGGAAGGGATTCACACCGCGAAAAACATCGCGCGCATTCTGAACGACCAAACGACGCTCCCCTTCCGCTACCGCGACAAAGGGTCGCTGGCCACCATCGGACGCGCCGCCGGCGTCGCCGATCTCGGCCCCATCAAACTCAGCGGCTTCATCGCCTGGGCCGCTTGGCTCTCCATCCACATCTTCTTCCTCATCGGCTTCCGCAACCGCGTCCTCGTGATCCTGCAATGGGCGTGGTCCTACCTCACCTACCAACGCGGCGCGCGATTGATCACCGGCAAAATCGAGCCGCTGATGAAGGATCAATGAGCGCTGATCTCAGCGCGATCCGACAACCCTCGCTCACGCACAAGGTTGCGCATCTGCTCCATCGCGACGTTCGGATCGACGACTCCCACCTGTAACGTCGCCCAACCCTCGCCCGACCCGGCGTCGACGATCGTGCCGATTTCGCGCTTTTCGATCTCGGCTTCGAGCGCCTGGCGCTCGTGCAGCTCGGCTGGTGTGGCCATTCCGTCGCCGGCGAGTTTGAGTTTGATCGTGATGCGCGGGCGGAGATCGGCGGCGCGGATGCGTTCGGCTTCGCGGCGGACGTAGAGTCCGAAAATCACCAGGATGAGCAGCGGGATGAGGATCCAGATCACGATTCGACCGCTGCGACGCGGCTGCGCTGCGTTTTGGCCAGGCGTTGGAGGAAGTCGTAGGCGATGCCGCCGCTGGTCTTGCGCAGCGTCATGAAGTAGACGGCCAGCGCGATGATGCCGCCGATCCAAGCCAGCGCGCCGAGCTCTTTCGAGTGAGCGAAGAACGGCCAGACCATGAACAGCAGCGAGCCGACCACGCCCGCCACCAGCAGCGCGATCCGCTGTGCTTTCGGTGCGTCGACGTCGCGGTTGCAGACCAGCGTGACCACCGCCTCGCCCGCTTCGCCCGCCGCCCACGAAACGGTGCACTCCACTCCGCCGGCGGCGGCGATTCCACGCCGGAGCGGCAGCGTGAAGCGTCGGTCATTCGCGCCGGATGCAGTCAACTCGCCGCCGTAGAGCTCCACGAGCTCCGAGACCGTCTCCTCGATCCCTTCTCGCGGAATCCGGTCCTCGGTGAATTGCACGGGCTGTGATGCGGTGTCGGGCATGGGCGGTGGACGGTATCGGAGGCGGTGGCGCAGCGCAAGAACGCCGTCAGTCCCTCGCCGCCACGATGTTGTACTTCTGAATCTTCGACTTCAACGTGTTGCGGGCCAGGCCGAGGCGGCGGGCGGCTTCGCGGATACGTCCGCCGGACGATTCCAGAGCGCGCTCGATGAGCTGGCGATCGACCGACGACATCACCTCGTCGTAGACGTCGCTCGTGATCTCCATCCGCCCCACCATCGGATTCAGTACCGAGGTCGGCATCGGCAGCGGCCCGCTGGTGGCAACGGCCACGCCGGCGTCGGCGAAGAGACTGTAGAAATCGTTGCGGGTAATCGTGTCGTCGTTCGCCATCACGATGGCGCGGTGCAGCGTCGCCTCCAGCTCGCGCACGTTGCCCGGCCACTTGTAGCGCATGAACAGATCGAGCACGCCCGGCTCCAGGCGCTTCGTCTCCACGCCGAGGTCCTTGCAGATCTTGCGGATGAAATGTTCGGCGAGCAGCGGGATGTCGTCCTTCCGTTCGCGCAGTGGCGGGAGGATGAGCGGGATGATGTTCAGACGATAGAAGAGATCCTCGCGGAAGCTCCCCTGCTCGATGGCCTTCTCGATGTCGAGGTTCGTCGCGGCGATGATCTTGACGTCGGTCTTGAGCGTCTGCGTCCCGCCGACGCGCTCGAACTCCTTGTCCTCGACCACGCGCAGCAGCTTGGCTTGCACGGACATGCTGACCTTGCCGATCTCGTCGAGGAAGATCGTGCCGCCATTGGCGAGCTCGAATCGCCCCAGCTTGCGGCGGTCAGCTCCGGTGAACGATCCCTTCTCGTGTCCGAACAGTTCCGACTCCGCCAGGTTTTCGGGAATGGCCGCGCAGTTGAACATGATGAACGGCCCGTTCCGGCGCGGCGAAACGTTGTGGATGATGCGCGCGATGAGGCCCTTGCCGGTGCCCGACTCGCCGCGAAGAAGCACGGTCGAATGTCCGGCCGAGGCCTTGCGGATCGCGAACTGGATCTTCGCCACCGCCTCCGAGTTGCCGACCACGGAATCGAGATGTTTCTCGACCAGCACCTCGCGCCGCAGCGACTCGTTCTCCAGCGACAGCCGCGCCCGCGCTTCCTCCAGCTCCTCGTAGAGCCGCGCGTTTTCGATCGCGATCGCGGCCTGATCGGCGAATGCTTCGATGAACGTCAGGTCCTTCTGTGAGAAGAGATGCCGTGCCTCGCGGTGATCGACGTAAATCGCGCCGGCGATGCGGTCGCGAATCACCAGCGGTACGCAGAGGATCGACATGATGTTTTCGGCGATCACTGACTCCGACTCGACGAATCGCGCGTCGGCGCGCGCGTCGGCCGAGATCACCGACTGCCCCGACTGGATCACTTCCTTGACGATCGATTGCGGCGATCGCCGCGATCCGCCCTCGGTATCTTTGATGTTGCGCACGATGCGCGTGCGAAGCGCGCTGGTGATCGGATCGAGCAGGATGATCATTCCCCGCTCGGCGCGCACGCGGCGGATGGCAAGATCGAGGACGCGCGTCAGCACCTCCTCGAGGTTCAGCGTCGAGTTGATGATCTTCACGACCTCGTACAGGCCGACCACGCCGCTGTCCGGCGCCTTGCCGGCCGGCTTGATGCGGAACAGCGCACCGCGCGCGCGCTCGAGATCGTGCGTCGCTTCGAGGCGTTCGAAAATGCGGATGGCGCTGCGAATCGTCTGCGTCGCCTCTTCCGGCTCGTCTTTCAGCAGGCCGACGTCGAACAGCAGCCGCGCCAGCTCGTACGGCGTCTGCAACTCCTCGAACGTCGTGCGCGCCGCGTCGAACTTCGCGTTGGCCGCTTCGCGGTCGCCCTGCGACGACAGGATCTTTCCCCACATCCAGTCGTTCTTGGCCAGCGTGAAGCGGTCGTCGAGCTGGCTCGCGTACTTGCCGCCCAGCTCCGCGTGATTGCGCGCGTCGTCGATGCGCTGCTGCGTAAAAGCCATGCTGGCCGCGGCCGTGTGCGCGCGCGCCAGGCCCTGCGTGGTCTGGTGCGATTCGAAAATCGACATGCTGCGCGCGAGGTAGCGCTCGGCCTCGGCGAAGTTCTCGCGTTCGTCCTCGATGTTCGCCAGGACGTAGCACGACTCGGCCACGAGATCCTCGTCGCGCGCGCGTTCCGCCGCGGCGAGCGCCTTCTGCGCGTACGCCATCGCCTTGGCGATGTCGCCCTTCTTGTTCATCAGGCGCGCCAACGGGATGTAGACCGAGGATCGCGACGCGCGCGTCTCATCGAAGCCCTGCAGCGCGAGGCAGCGGTTGTACTGGACCAGCGCGTCCTTCCAGTTGCCGAGCATCTCGAAGGCCTCGGCCAGATTCTCGCGGGCCAGCGCTTCGTACTCGACCGCGCCGATTTTTTCGTCGATGCGCACGCTCTTCTGGAAGTAATCGACCGCCGTCACGAAATCACCGCGGCTGAACTCGATGATGCCGACGTTGTTGTACGCGGTGATGAGGTCCCACAGATCTCCCTCGGACTCCGAAAGCGCGAGATTCATCTTGTAGTACTGCAGCGCGTTGATCCAATCGCCGAGCTTCCAAAGCGTGTTGCCGAGGTTCGTCGACGCCACTTTGCAAAGCTGCTCGGATCCGACCTTCTCGCCGACTTTGAGCGCTTCGATCAGCAGCTCACGCGACTTCTGCCAGTTGCCGAGGTTGTACTCGACGACGCCGAGCATGTTCATGACGTAGCCGTAGACGATGTTCGGCTCGTTGCGGTCGAGAAGTTCGAGGGCTCGGCTGGCCGAGGTTAACGCGGCTTCGGGATCGCCCTTCTCGCGATGGAGCCACGCCATCCGATTCAGCAGCTCGGCCACCTCGTTCATCATGCCGAGGCGCTCGAAGTGATCGATGGCGTTCTGAAAGTACGACAGCGCAGCTTCCTGATCGCCGCGTTTCGCCAGCACCTTGCCGATTTTCTTCATGATGCGGGCGAGGTCGGCGTTCGGCGCATCGTCGCTGCTGCGCGCCTGGATGCTCTTCAGCAGGAACTGGTAGGCCTGCATGGCGGCGCGGTTGTCGTTGCTGCGGTAGTACGCGTCGGCCAGTTTCTCGCGCACCTCAGCTTTGCGCGCCTCGTCGGCGCCGGCGAGGTCCATCAGTTCCAGCGCGCTGCGATAAAAGTCGGTCGCGCCCTGATGCGCGATCGTGCTCATGGCCATATCGCCCGCCTGAACGGCGTAGCGGATGCCTTTCGCTTTGTCGGTGGCGCGCGCGTAGTGAAACGCCACCTGACCGAGGAGATGCGCCGCACCGCCGAGCAGCGCCGGCTCGAGCGCATCGGCGACGCGTTGATGCAGCTCCGAACGCCGCCGTTCCGTCATCGCGTTGTAGATCGCCTCGCGAAGATGAATCTGCGGAAAGGTGATGACTTTGCCGTCGTTCGATTCGTCCAACAATCCCAGCGCGACCACTTCGCGCAACGCTCGATACGCCTCCTCCTCCGAGCGCGACGCGACGCTCGTCAGCAGATCGACGTTCGACGATTCACCGACTACGGCCGCGGCCTCGATCACTTCGCGAAGTTTCGGATCGAGCGATTCCACGCGCTCCATCAGGATCGACGCGGCGCCGCCGGGAATGCGCAGTCCCTGGATGCGGTCCATTTCCGCGACCCAGCCGTTCGCCTCCCACCGCAGATAGCCGTGCGCGATGAGGTAGTCGACGACGCGGCGGATGATCAGCGGCGAGCCGGCCGACTCCCACAGCGTCCAGCGGACGAGATCCTCGGAGACGTCGTCCTCGCCGAGGAGCGACTGCAGATGCTCGCGAACGAGCGGTTCGCTGAGCGCATCGACCCGGATGATCGGGAAGTTTCCTTCGCGCGCGCGAAGCTCCCATGCCGCCAGGTGCGCGCCCGGTTCCGTAGCCGCCTCGGTCGATGAATCGATCGTCAGCGTTCCGATCACGAGCAGCCGGTTCTGACGCGCTTCGCCAATGAGAAATGAGAAGAGATCGGCGGTCGACGGATCTGCCCACTGCACGTCGTCGATGACCAGGATGAGCGGCGATGCGCTCGACTCGCCCTCGGGCGAGCTGGCGCTGAGGAAGCCGTACATATCCTGCATCGCCTGAACGATGCGATTGAAGAGGCGATACTTCTGGCCCGCAGCCGGAGCCGCGTCCTCCCCTTTCGCAGCCATGACCACGGGACGAAGCAGCCGCCGGATTTCGCCAGAAACGTCGGCGTCGGGATTCACCGCCATCAACATCTGCTGAAAAATCTCGAAGAACGGCGCGTAGATGGTCTTGCGATTGATCGGGCAGCGTCCGCAGAAAACGCGCGCGCCTTCGAGCTGCGCGCGCAGCGTGGCATCGCGCACGATGCGGCTCTTCCCCATCCCCTCGGCGCCAGCGACGATGACGCCGTTGCCGCGTCCTTCGCGCGCTTCGTCGATCATCGCCGCAAGCTGCGCGACCTCGGCTTTCCGTCCGATCAGCGGCGCCGCGAACAGCTCGCCGCGGCCGACCAGCAGCTCGCCCGCATCGGCCGGTTTTCCGGCAGCGGCGGCAACGTCCTGCAGGAGTGCGGCGGCCGAGGGATAGCGATGCCGCGGATCTTTTTCGAGCAGACGCATGATGATCAGCTCGAGCTCCGGCGGCACGCGCGGATTGATCGACGACGGCGGACGGATGTCCTCATCGAGATGCATCCGGATCACTTCGATCGACGGCTTGCCGTAGCCGGGCAGCGCGCCGGTCACCGTCTCGTACAGCGTCATTCCGAGCGCATAGAGATCGGCGCGCGAATCGACGCGATCCTGCTTCAGCACCTCGGGCGGCATATAGTGCAGCGATCCGCGAATCTGCCGGTCGAGCACCTGCCGGCTTTCGACGGCCACGCCGAAATCCATGATCTTCGCGTGACCACGGTCATCGACGAGGATGTTGGATGGCTTCAGATCGAGATGAATGATGCCGAGGTGGTGGATGTGGTGAAGCGCGGAAGCGATCTGCAGGATCACGTCGTACAACGCGGACCAACTATGTCCGTCGAAGTACTCCGAGATCTTCTTCCCGGCGAAGTACTCCATCGTGAAGTACGGGAAGCGATCGTGCAGCAGTCCGAACTCGCGAACCTTCACGATGCTCTCGTGCTCGAGCGACGCCAGCGTCGAAAACTCAGTTTTGAATCGGAGAAGTTGCTGCGGCTCGGAGAGCTCGTGGCGAAGGATCTTGATCGCTTCGTCCTGCCGGTCGGCGACGTCGAAGACGCGGTAGACACACGTTGCCGGCGTTTCTTTGAGGATCGCGCGAAGCTGGTAGCGGGCGGGAAGCTGCAGCGTTGGTTCGATCGTCGGCTCTGCGGTTGTCGTCATTGGCTCTGATACGTTTCTGTTAACGGGTCAAATATAACCCTGCCTACGAAAACCGTGGTCAGAAAGTTGACCACGACCGCGTCGTACAATGCGCGCGCTCCGTGTCTGATCTCCCGCAAAGCGTTGACCGCTTCGACGTTGTCCGCATTCTCGGCAAGGGCGGGATGGGGACGGTCTACCTCGCGCGCGACCAGCGGCTGGACCGGCTGGTGGCCATCAAGGTTCTACACGCTGAAGACCTCGCTGCGGAGGATCGCCGCGCGCGTTTTCTGCGCGAAGCGCGAACTGCGGCGGCGATACGACACGCAAACGTCGCTACGATTTACGAAGTCGGCGAGACCGCGGAAGGCGTTCCGTTCATCGTCATGGAGTACTGCGAAGGCGAAACGCTTTCGCAGCGGATGCGGCGGCGGCCGATCGAAGCGGGCGAGTTTTTGAGCATCGCGCGGCAGATCGCGGCGGGCGCGGCGGCTGCGCACGAAGGCGGCATCGTTCATCGCGATCTGAAGTCGGCCAACATCATGATCGAGCCGACCGGGCTGGTGAAGATTCTCGATTTCGGTCTGGCCAAGACGTTGCCGACGGAGCTGACCGCGCGTTCGCGCGAATCGTCGGCCAGCCGGATGTTCGGTACGCTGCACTACCTCGCGCCGGAGCAGATTCGCGGCATTCCTGCCGACGCGCGCACCGACCTCTTCTCCATCGGCGTGATCTTTTTTCAGATGGCCACCGGCCAGTTGCCGTTTAACGCCGACGCGCCGCTGATGGTCCTGGAAAAAATTCGCGATGCCGAGCCGGAACCGTTCGTCGCGCGCGATCCCGCGTTCCCCGCCGCGGCGACGAAGATCATCGGCAAGCTGCTGAAGAAAGATCCCGAAAATCGCTACCAGACCGCGCGCGATCTGCTCGCCGATCTCGACGAGCTCGATACGCCCACCGCACGTTTCCCGACCTCGGCCAGCCGTTCGCACTCCACGCTCGGCCGCACGCGCCCGCGGCCGCGCTGGATGCGGCTCGTCGTGACGATCCTCGCATTCGTCGTCGGCGCCGCGGCGATCGTCTACTTCAACCGGCACACGAAACCGCCCGAAACGCCGCCGTCGTCAGCGGCACCGCCACCGATCCGTTCGATGGCGGTGATGCCGCTCGACAACATCTCGAACAACACCAAGGACGACTTCCTGTCGGTCGGCTTAGCCGACGCGCTCGTGACCAAGCTGCAGCAGATTCCGTCGCTGCAGGTGCGGCCGACGTCCGCGATCGCCGGGTTTCATAACAAGAAAGTCGACACGAAAACCGCCGCCGACCAACTGCACGTTGACAGCGTTCTCGAAGGACACTTTCTCGCGGCCGGCGATCTCGTGCGCGTGAATCTGCAGCTCACCGATTCGCGCACCGGCTACAACGTCTGGGCCGACACGATCGACGGCAAACGCGCCGATCTCATCAAACTGATCGACGAGGTTTCCTCGCGCACAGTTGCCGGCCTCAATCAAAAACTCGGCGTGCAGAAATCGGGCAATGCCTCGGAGCCGCGGTCGTCGAATCCGCGCGCTTACGAGGAGTACCTCCGCGCCCGCGCGCTCAGCGGCAGCCTCGTGCCGGCCGAGCATCAAGCCGAAGAGGCCGCGCTGCGCCGCGCCATCGCGCTCGACTCCAACTTCGCCGCCGCGTACGCCGATCTGGCCATCGCCATGTCGCTCGGCCAGGCGCGCGGACTCGACATAGGCCCTGACGTCACCGAACGCGCGGAGTTCTACGCGCGCTCGGCTGTCCGCCTCGATCCGAACCTGGCCGCCGCGCATCTCGCGCTCGGCCGCGTCTTCGTCCGACTGCCCGACCGTTTCCGCGAAGCCGTCCGCGAGAATCTCGCCGCGTTGCGCCTCAATCCGAACGACACGACCGCGCTCAACAACGTCGCCAACTACTACGTCTCGGTCGGCGACACGCAACGCGTCCGCTGCGTCGGCGATCGCCTGATCAGTCTCGATCCGAATTCGAACGAGTCGAAAATCCGCGGCTACTGGTACGTCAACGCCGTCGATCCCGACGGTGCATTGTCGAACGCGCCGTCGGCATTGGCGAGCAAAGAGACGGAGCTGGCCGGACGCGACATCCGCGCGAACGCATTCATCCTCCTCGGCAATCTTCCCGCCGCGGAAGCCGAAGCGGCGCGCATCACGAAACTCGTTCCGCAGCACTACCTCGGCAAGAGCCTTCGGGCCATGATCGCCGCCGCGAAGGGCGACAACGCGACCGCCGAGGCCGCGCTGAAATCGTTCGAGCCGGACGCCAATCGTCTGCATTGGGCTGCCATGCGTCAGGCCCTCGTCTACGCCAAACTCGGCAACCGCGATGCCGCCATCCATTGGGTCAACCGCGCCGCCGAGCTCGGAAACCACAGCTGGTTCGCGTGGGTGAAACACCCCTGGACGCAATCGCTGCAGACCGACCCGGAGTTCCAGACCATCCTCGGCAAGATGAAAGCAGACCTCGATGACGTCGGCGGCGACGTGGTCGGCGTGTATCAGCTCATCTGCCGCCCGAGCGGCCCCGCGGCGTAGTGCGGGCGTCTCGCCTGCATCCGTCGTGGCGTCTCGCCCGACGAGGGTTTCCGTGATGAATTCTCATCCTGCGAATGAATCCCGGAAACCACCGCCGGGCAGGATGCCCGCCGGTTGCAGGCGAGACGCCCGCACTACGCTTGTTGGAACGCGCCGTGAAACGGACGGCGTCCGTGGCCAAACGGAAATCGCGCCGCATCCGATTCGATTGGCGGGACGTCGTCATCGCCGTCCTCTGGCTCCTGCTTTGGACCACGAACCGGCGGCGGCGCAAGGCCACGTTCGACATGGAGGATCGCGGCGACGTCGAAGGGATGGTGCCGACGTTCGTCGGCATCACCGAGGGCGCGCTCGACAAAGGAAATCGCGTCGAAATCCTGCAGAACGGCCAGTACTTCGATCGGCTGCTGGACGACATCGCCAACGCCAAGTCGACGATCCACCTCGAGACGTTCGTCTGGTGGAACGGCGACATCTGCGATCGCCTGGCCGAGGCGCTGGCGCAGCGCGCGCGAGCGGGAATCGAAGTCCGTTTGCTGCTCGACTTCTCCGGCTCCTCGCGCGCGAAGCATCGTCACGAAATGATCATGTCGATGCGGGAGGCCGGCTGCGAAGCGCATCTCTTTCATCCGCTGCGCATCAGCAACATCGGCCGGATGAACAACCGCACGCATCGTAAGATCGCGGTCTTCGACGGCCGCATCGCCTACATCGGCGGTCACGGCATCGCCGAGGAGTGGACCGGGCGCGCGCAGGACCGCGAGCATTGGCGCGACACGCACGTGCGCATGGAAGGGCCGGTGGCCGGGACGGTGCAAGGCGTTTTCTGCGAGAACTGGATCGAAGAGACCGGCCACGTTCCCGCCGGCGAAAAATTCTTTCCGAAGCTCGAACCGGTCGGCGATACCGACGCGCACGTCGCCTTCGCCTCGCCGCGCGACAGCATCTCGACCGTGCAACTGCTCTACTACCTCGCCATCGGCGCCGCGCAGAAAGAGCTGCTCATCCAGAACCCGTACTTTCTGCCGCACGCCGACGCCATCGAGGAATTGAAGGAAGCCGTGCGCCGCGGCGTCGACGTTCGCATCATGCTGCCGGCCGCGGAGGTGATCGACTCGCCGCTCGTGCAGCACGCCAGCCATCATCACTTCGGCGATCTGCTCGAATGCGGCGTGCGCGTCTTCGAGTATCGCAAGACGCTGCTGCATCAGAAAGTGATGATCGTCGATCAGGAGTGGTCGTGCGTCGGGTCGACGAATTTCGACGACCGCTCGTTTCTGCTCAACGACGAAGTCAGCGTCGGCTTCACCAATCCGAAGATCGCCGCACAGCTGCGCGAGACATTTTTCGAGGATGCGAAGTCGTGCACCGAAGTGCATTTCGATGAATGGCGCAAGCGCCCCTGGTCGCACAAACTGCTCGACGGCACGGCGTTTCTGTCGCGCCGTGAGTTGTGAGCGAAACGTAGCGCCGCCGGCCCGGCGGCTGGACCGCCAGCGGCTCGCTGGCGGTTTTCTTTAAATGCCGCCGAGCCGGCGGCGGTACAGCCGGCGGGCCGCCGGCGCTACGATAAACCCTCATCGATCTTCGCAGCGAGCACGAAGTCCGAGCGCGTCAAACCGTCCGCTTTGTGCGTCCAGATCGTCACGCGCACTTTGCCCCACGCCAGGTAAATGTCGGGATGGTGTCCCTGCGATTCCGCGATCGCTCCGACGCGATTCGTAAACGCCAGCGCTTCCGCGAAATCGGGGAACGTGAACTCCTTCTCCAGGTGATGCTCGTCGACGATCTGCCAGTCGCCGCCAAGCTCCTTCGCCAGCGCGGACAGTTCCTTCCCTTTCAACGGCGGCACTCCGCCACGGCAGGGAACGCACGTCTCCTGCGCCAGCGATCGCCGCGGCTCGCGCCTGGCGATCCAGGCCGCAAGATCGTCGGCGGTCACGCGATGGCGAAACGCTTCGACGCCGTCGACGTAGATCACCGGCACGTCGTCCGTGAACTTCGCCTGCAGCGCCGGATCGTCGTCGACGTCGACGAGCGTGATCGACAGCGGCAGCTGATGCAGCACCGTAGCCGCGCGCACGGCCGCCTCGGCGGCATCGCAAAGCGAACAATCGCGGCGCGTATAAAACGTCACTTCATGGGTCATCGCATAAACTCCGTCGCCGTCGAGGATACCTGATGGATGCGAATGCGATGACGACACTCGATCTGACCGGCAAGGTGGTTGTAATCACCGGCGCCTCGCGCGGCATCGGCGCGGAGACCGCGCGGCGCATGGCCGCGGCCGGCGCGCGCGTGATCGTCAACTACCACAGCAGCGACGCCGCAGCGGATACCGTCGTCCGCGAGATCGGTGAGGGTGCCGTCGCCATGCGCGCTGATGTCGCCGATCCCGACGCCGTTAAAAAACTGATCGACGACGTCGTGGAACGATTCGAAACGATCGACGTCCTGGTCAACAACGCCGCCGTCTTCGAATACAACCCGTTCGACGGCGACGACTACGGCGCCTGGCAGCGCGGCTGGAAACGGACCTTCGACCTCAACGTCTTCGCCGCCGCGAACGCCGCCTGGCTGGCCATGCGCGCCATGCGCCGCAACGGCGGCGGCAAAATCATCAACGTCGCCTCGCGTGCGGCATGGCGCGGCGAAACGGAATTCGCCGACTACGGCGCCTCGAAAGCGGCCCTGGTCAACCTCACCCGCTCCATCGCCCGCGCCTGCGCCAAGGACAACATCGTGGCCAGTTGCGTCGCCCCCGGATTCATCGAGACGGAGATGGCCAAGCCGGAACTCGTCAAGCACTACGACGACATCGTCAGCCAGATCCCGCTGCGGCGCGTCGGCAGCGTCGCCGACGTGGCCGGCGTGATCCTGTTTCTGGCCTCGCCGATGGGCGATTACCTCAACGGCGTCACCATCGACATCAACGGCGGCTCGTGGTTTCAATGATCGCGTGAACGGCGCGGAGTTTGCTACTTAGACAGCGAACATGTCCTCGATTGTCGTTCTCGTGATCGCCGCCCTCGCGGTGATCCTTGCCCTCGGCCTCGCCTACCTGCCGCTGCGGCTGCTGGTCGGCCACATCGCCAAAAACGTGCGCGAATTCATCCAGCGCCAGCGCGAACGCCGCTCCGTCGAGCGCGCCACGCCGGATCGTAGAAAAATCGCGCCGTAGCCGCCCTATTTTTCTGCCACTGCCTTCTCCAACGCGGCCTTCAACTTCGCGTCGTTCGGCATGATCGCGCCGATCTGCCGCCAGACGATTTTGCCGCTGCGATCGAGCAGCAGCGAGGTCGGAAGCACCGTGGTCTGCAGCAGATTGGCGATGCGCCCCTCGGGATCGACCGCGATCGGATAGGTGATCTTCTGTTCGCTGACGAACGTCTTCACCGCCTCCGTTTCCCCCTCGTCCACGCTCACGCCGATGACTTTCATCCCCTTTGCGGAGTACTGATTGTGCAGCGCCTGCAGTTCCGGCGTTTCGAAACGGCACGGTCCGCACCAGGTGGCCCAGACGTTGAGGAAGACGACGTTCCCCTTCTCGCCGGCGAGGTTAAGCGGCTTGCCGTCGAGATACTTCGCCGTGTACGCCGGCATCGGATCGCCGACGTCGGTTCGCGCGGACGCCAACTCCGCGGGCGGCTCTTGCGCCGTCTTCGACACGGGCGGCGTCGACGATGTCGCGGTCGCCGCCGGCTTGGCAGGATTGACAGGTTTCGGTTCTTCTTTCGCGCACGCCGCCGCAAGGACGATGGCGCAGAGCATGGCCAGAGTCGATTTCATATGCGTAGTCACCGTATTCGAGGTTTGATTATTGCCAGATGAACGCCATCATCGCCATTCCATGCGGCGAGGATCGTTTCGTTGGAGAAGGCGATGCGCGGGAATCCGATCGATGCTTTCGACGCGCCGACGGTTTGTACGGGATCGAGAACGCCGCTTTCGGTGATGCGCCGCGCCACGACCTGTGAAGCATTCTCGACCCATGTCGCGACTGCAGAGCCGTCGCCGAGAAGGACGATGTCGACGCGTCCGGCTGGATGTCCGGCGTCGACGCGGATCGGAGTTCCGAACGTCACGCCACCATCGCGCGAAAACGCCACGAGCACTTCCGGCTTGCCGTTCGCGGCCGTGTACCAGGCCACAGCCGCACGGGCACCGTTCGCGACGATGCGCGGACCGTTGACCGGACATCCGGTGAGATGCCAACGATCGTTGTGAACCAGCGCGCTGTGCGCATTCGCAACCGGCGATGCGATGGCGATGTCGCGCATCTCGTCTGCCGACCGGTCGCGATACACGACCACCGCACCGTGCGGCGTCATGGCCATCGCCGTCTGACAGCAATCGCACACGCGCGCATCGACGACCGCCTCGGCACTCAACGTCCCCGACGTCGACATCGTCGCCGCGCGCAGTTCCGTCTCTTTTTCTCGGCCGTCGAGCCAGGCGATCCGCGCCGTGCCGTCCGTGAGCGGCAGCATCGACACGAATCCGAACTCGCGATCCTTCGCCGGATGCGGCGTGACCGGCTTGCTCCACGTCTCGCCGCCGTCGTTCGAACGCGACAGCCGGATGCGCCGTCCTTTCCCAGCCTTCTCGCGCCATTGCGCGAAGATGTTTCGCCCCGAGGCCGCGATCGAGGGATAGTCGGCGCGATTCTGGAGCATTTCGCCGTGAGCGATCCGAGTCCACCGCGACCACTTCACGCCGTCGAAATGAGCGAACTCCAGGGTTCTCCCGTCGACCCACGACATGTCGAAACCGTCGCCGTCCGCAACGACATATGGGTTCACTGTCGTCTGCCCGTATGGAAACGGAACCGGCGAGATCGACATCGTCGCCGGCGGTTTCGCAACGCCCGCGAACAGCAGCACCGTGAGAAGAGTCAGCCGCTTCACAGCCCCTCGCCCGGTTTCGTCGGTTGCATCTGCAGCGCGTCGTTCACGCGATTGAAGTAGTTGAACAATCCTGCCATCGCCGAGATCTCCACGACCTCGCCTTCGTCGTAGTGCTGGCGCAGCCGCGCGAAGAGCGCGTCGTCGACCCGGTTCGCATCGATGGTGAGTTGCTGCGCGTACGCCAGCGCGGCCTTCTCCCGCTCGTCGAACGGTCCGTTTTCGAAATCAAGCAACGCCTGCATCTGATCTTCCGTGGCCCCGTGCCGCGCAGCCTGCGCGGTGTGCGAGCGGTTTCAATACTCGCAACTGTTGATGCGCGAAACGAGCGTCGCCACCAGCTCCTTCGTCCGCACCGGAACCGTGCCGGTATTCGTGACGGCATCCATGTGCGCCATCATCGTTTTCAGAATCTCGGGGCGGTGCGCATACACGCGGAACATGTTCGGCACGTTGCCGCGCACCGCGCCGATCTGCTCGAATTTCTCGCGCACCTCGGCGGTAACCTCGTCCTTCGTGAGCCTCGTCAGGCGGGACATCGCATTCCTCCGTACAACAAAACGCCCCGCGTTTCCGCGGGGCGCAATCGTAAGCGAATTGATGGGGATCGAGCGTTACTCTTCCGTCTCGGTCTTGCCCTTCTTGGCCACTTCCGGCTCGGCTGCAGCCGCTTCCGCGCCCGGCACTTCCGCGACCACCTCGGCACGCGCCGTGGTGACGCCGACGATGACGCGATGCGGATCTTCGTCGACCTTCACGCCCTCCGGCAGCTTGAGATCCGCGATGCGGACCTGCTGGTGTGCGCCGAGGTTCGTGATGTCGACTTCGATCGTATCGGGGATGGCGTTGGGGAGACACTCGACGTGAAGCTCGCGCATCTGCCAGTCGAGGATGCCGCCTTCTTTGACGCCGATCGAGTTGCCCCTGAGGTGGACGGGAATGGTCAGGCGGACCACCTCGTCCATCACCACGCGCACGAAATCGATGTGCGTCATGCGGCGGGAGATCGGGTCCATCTGCATGTCCTTGATCATGGCGTGACGCTGCTGATCGGTGCCGGACATCTTCAGCAGGAAGATCGAGCGGACGCCGTGCTCGCTCTTCTGAATCAGATCGACGACCGCCTTGCGCTCGACAGTGATCGCCACCGGGTCTTTATGACCGCCGTAGACGACCGCCGGGATCTTGTTCTCCTGACGCAACTTCTTCGCGTACTCTTTTCCCGAGCGCTCGCGACGGGTAACTTCGAGGGTGACCTCAGCCATGATGCAGAAACTCCTTTAGCAGTTTGAACCGCGAAACGATGTTAAGTCGTTGATGCGGCGGTGTATTCCTGGGGCGCCGAGCTCTTAGCTCTTAGCTGTTAGCTCTTAGGGTGCGACCGTCGGAGATCCTGCCCCGCTCCCCTAAGAGCTCAGAGCTAACAGCTAAGAGCTAAACGCTACATCGCAAACAACGAGCTCACCGAATCCTCGTCGTGGATCCGCTTGATGGCCTCGGCCAGCAGGTCGCCGACCGAGAGCGTGGTGAGCTTCGGACACTCCGCCTGCTTGTCGGCCATCGACATGCTGTTCGTGGCGATGACGTGCTTCAACTGCGAGTTGTTGATGCGCTGGATGGCGGGGCCGGAGAGCACCGCGTGCGTGCATGACGCCGAGATCGAGCGCGCCCCTTTCGCCAGCAGCGCGTCGGTCGAATGGATCAGCGTCCCGCCGGTGTCGATGATGTCGTCGACCACGAACACGTTCCGATCCTCGACGTCGCCGATGATATTCATCACCTCGGTCTGATTCGCGCCGGTGCGCCGCTTGTCAATGATGGCCAGCGTCGCGCCGAGCCGTTTCGCGTAGGCCCGTGCGCGTTCGACGCCGCCGGCATCGGGCGAGACGATCGTCAGATCTTCCAGGCCGAGGTCGCGCAGGTGGCGCACGATCACGGGAGCGGCGAAAAGGTGATCGACGGGGATGTTGAAAAAGCCCTGAATCTGCGACGCATGCAGGTCGAGCGTCAGCACGCGGTCGGCGCCGGCGGCAGTGATCAGGTCGGCCACGAGCTTCGACGTGATCGGCACCCGCGGCTTGTCTTTGCGATCCTGCCGCGCGTAGCCGTAGTACGGCAGCACCGCCGTCACGCGGCTTGCCGAGGAGCGCTTGAATGCATCGAGCATGATCAAGAGCTCCATCAGGTTGTCGTTCACCGGCGGCGCCGTCGGCTGGATCACGAAGACATCCGCTCCTCGGACGTTCTCATCGATCTGCACATAGTTCTCGCCATCGGAGAAGCTGTACAGCGAGACATGTCCAAGCTCCATCCCCAGCAACGCGCAGATCTCCTGCGCGAGCGCTGGATGGGATCGGCCGGTGAAGACCTTGAGCGGACCGTACAAGCGGCGCGATTATACGTAGGTTCGGAGTCGGTAGACGATCACTGATCACACCATCGGGCGGCACGGCGCCGGGCGCAGACGCGGATTGGGGAAATTGACGCAAAAACCTCGCGGTGGGATAATCCCACCATGATCGTCACCTTGGATTCCAAACACCGTCTCACGCTTCCAAAAGCACTGCTGCCGGCAAGGCCGGGACAGTCGTTTGAAGCCTGGTTCGACGCGGACGAAGACGCCGTCGTTTTTCGCCGCCTGCCGGAGAAGGAGAATTGGATGGAGGTGTTGTCTGCATGTCCTGTATCGATGGATGACGTTCCTCCCCGTAGCCGGCAGTTACCGAAGAAGCGCAAGTTATGAGTTGGTTGCTCGATACGGACGTGCTATCCCAGCCAGCCAAGCGCAACGGCGATCCGCGCGTGATCGCTTGGCTTCGGCAGGAGCAGGATCGCTGCTACACGAGCGCGGTGGTCATCGCGCAACTGGCTTATTGGGTGCGAACCAAACAAGGCCGGCAGCAGGCGGAGTTGCAATCGTGGCTGACGCGCCTGATCGAGGCGATGCAAGGGCGAATTCACGGGTTCAACGTGAGCGTGGCACATGTGTGGGCGGATCAGCACCATTTGCTGAATAAGGCAGGTCAGTCGATGCCGGTTGAAGACAGCTACATTGCCGCCACGGCCCGAAAGCACGGTCTGACCATCGTGACGGGTAACGACAAGGATTTCCGCCGGCCAGGCCTCAAGGTATTCAATCCCTTCAAAGAGTTGCCACCCGCCGATCTCTCCTGAACGGAATGCTCACAAAGTCACTCCCGTTAGCGCACACGATCATGAGAGGCACTCACGGGTGGGCTGAAGTTTCGCGCGAGCGCAAGCGCGAGATCATCGATGCCATCGTCGCAAACAGGCCGACGACGGGACCGGTGCACGCCGAGCTCGACCTCACTGACCGCTGCAACGTGGCCTGCTACTTCTGCAACCAGCAGGACCTGCGCACCAAGGAACAGATCCCGCTCCAGAAGACGACGGAGCTGATCGACGAGCTGGCCTCGACCGGCCTCCGTTCCGTGCGCCTTTCCGGCGGCGGCGATCCGCTCTTTCATCGCGAGATCAACGACGTCCTGGCGCATCTTGCGAAGCGCAACATCGTCGTCGACAACGTGACCACGAACGGCGTCGCGCTGAGCCGCGAGATCGCTGAGTACTTCGTGCAGAACAAAGCGCGCGAGGTCATCTTCTCGCTCAACGCCGTCGACGCCGCCGACTACGGGCGCATGATGAAGGTGAAGCCGGCGCTGTTCGACAAGGTCATCACCGCCATCAAAACGCTCGTCGAAGTGCGCGGCGATTCGATCTACCCCTCGATCGTGACGCAGTTCCTCCTCGACCGCTCCAACATCACGCGCATGGTCGAGATGTACGACCTCGGCCGCTCGCTCGGCGTCGACCGCATCGCAATGAACGCGGTCCTCGAAATCCCGCGCGAGCGCATCGACCGCGAGCTGCTCCTGCGTCCCGAGGATGCGGAGTTGGCCGAGCCGTACGTCGAGGAAGTGCTGCGCAAGGACGCCGACGCCGGCCTGCTGCAGATCGACTTCGCCGTCTACGGCTGGAACAAGATGATGAAGGCCGTCCGCGACCGCGTCGGCGTCGTACCGACGAACATGTATCCGGTCGCGCCGTCGTTCAAGGACCGCAACGACGGCTGTTTCTTCGCCTGGTACACGGCCGCCGTCACCGGCAACGGCGACATCCGCCCCTGCTGCCTGCTCCTCAACCCCGACGTCCCGCCCCTCGGCAACGTTCACGAGAAGTCGATCTCCGAACACTGGCGCGGGCCGATGTTCGAGAAGATGCGCGACGAGATGCGCGAAGTCCTCCTGCGTGGCGGCAAAGTCACGTACGACCCGAAGCGCTTCCAGATTCTGAAAGAGGTCTGCGTCAAGCCCGGCCTCTGCTGGCTGAAGAACATGTACTTCATGGTCGACGAGGAGTTCTACGCGGAGCTCGACGCGAAGCTGGAAGCCGTCCGCAAAAAAGAAGTCCGCTGGATCGGGACGCCGAAACAGGTGAAGCGCCGCGCCGACGTCTTCCTCTACGATCACCCGAAACTGAAAGAGTTCATCGACAAGGACCACTGGCGAAAAACCTACGACTGGCTGCGCGACTCCTCGCGCCCCCTGCGCGTCGCGCTGAAGAAGACGCTGCGAATCAACCTCACCGACGCCGCGTAGTACACTCCGCATCCCACGTACGCGCCCTTAGCTCAGCTGGATAGAGCGTCAGCCTCCGGAGCTGAAGGTCGCAGGTTCGAATCCTGCAGGGCGCACCAATCTTGCGGCTTGCCTCAGTGCTGATTTCCGCACTAAACTCCCTCCTTCCCATTTTCACCTTGAGGCCGCCATGCAACTTTTCCTGGCTCTCGCCATCGCGGTCCTTCCTGCGACGAGGGCAACCGTTCGCATCACGCCGGTTGTAAGCGCCACGGTCAACGGGCGCGTCAACAGCACCACCACTGTGTTTCGCAACGACGGTTTGGAAACTGTTCAGTGCGAGGCGGTCTACGCAATTCCCAACGATCCGAAGCAGGGAACACTGCGCGGCAACTATGTCGTCAAAGCCGGCGAGGTGTTGGTCGACGAAGGCACGTTGATGACGGCGGGTGCTGTTGGAACGCTTCGCTTTGAATGCTCGAGCGCCGTATTCATCGCTGCCCGCGTCCAAACTTCGACGGATGGAGGGAAGACGTTCGACGGCGGCCGGATCTTTTTATCGGTCGGCGAAGAGAACCCAATTGCGGCGGGCATCGCGCGCTCGTTTCCCGCCCGAAGCGATTTTCTGATCATGGAGGCCAACGGAAAGCCGGCGCGAGTACGCGTTGTCGTGACTGATCGCAAAGGCAAGAAGCTTGGCGAGATGTTTTACGACATCGATCCGTTTGGCGAGCAGATCGTCAACCTCTCCGGGATGCGCGCGAGCGAAGCTCCGTCGGTCGTCGAGATCACCTCGAGCGGAAGCGGTGCGGTACTGATTGCTCCGCGGTCCGAGGATCCGTCGATCGCGGCTCTTTTCCGTCCTACCGCGTCACCCTCACGGGTCAAGAACATTTCGACGCTGACGGGTGAAGCGGCGATGAAACTGCTGACGATTTCGTCATTCAAGGCCGCACCCTTCGCCGAGCCGATGACGGGATTGGTCTACATGCGCGAGCGCTGGTATGACCCGCGCACCGGTACGTTTCTCTCTCCCGATCCCGCGGGCTATCGAGATAGCGCAAACCTGAATTCGTACTGTCACGGGGATCCCGTCAACTGCTCCGATCCGACAGGGTTGGCCGCGTCGATAGGACGGAACGGCTGGATCGCGGCCACGGACAACCGCAATGGTGGCCGGATGCGCCGATTCAGCCCGGCGACCATTGCTGCCCATCCGCAGCAAATTCGCGCGTTCCTTGGCTTGAACGCGGACGTCGATCCTCGCGAAGCCGACGCGATGATCGAAAAAGCCGGCGCGGCCTGGGCGACCGGTGCGACGACGATGCACGTAGTCGCGACCGGCGCCGCGAAGGCCGCCGGTGTCTATCCCTTGATGGCGATGACAGCCGGCGCAGGAATCGGCGGCGCCGCAGGCGGAGTGGTCAGCGCAGACCTCGAACTCGGTTTCGTCGGTTCGACCATGCTGACCGGCTTCACCGGCGGCGTCGGCTCGCAAGCCGGCGCTGACTTGCAATCCCGCCACTGGAGCGGCGCGCGTTCGTACGCCGTTTCCGGTTCGGTCGGAGCGGCAGGTTCATTAGCGATCGGCGGCGCGTTCGTGGGCCTCGGCAGATTGTTTGACGGTCCCGCTGGCGTCCCCTCCCTCGATGGCGTGAATCCAGATGATTGGTTCATCTCCGATAATGCGTACGTTCGGTTCGATCCGAGCCGCTACGACAAATCTATCGCTGACTCGGGGCTTGAGCGAATCGTCTTCCGAGACGAGAAAATATGGTTGACGCGGTACGGCTTCATTAGGAATCTGAAAAGCGCTTCGGAACTCGAAAGCGTTCTGTATCGTCAGAATTTGTGGCCGGAAGTCCTCGGCCGTTTCGATCGCGGAGCGACACTCAGGCTCGTGAAAAATGCCGATGATGCGGTGCTGGCGGGAGTTACCAATAGGATAAACGGGGTTCCGCAGTGGCGACTGCTGCGCGATATTCCGCGTTCTGATTTGCAAATTATCCGGAGGCTGCCGGGCAATGAGTAACGTAGACGATATTGTCGGACAAATCCTGTCTTTGGAACCGAGCAGAGAAGCTGGCTACAGTGAGTACGGCAGCCGCGTGATGCCAGTATTGGAACTTTATAAAAGTCTGAAAACGGACGAAGACCACCGGGCGTTCAGGGTGGCGTTGGAACGAATGCTCCGGGACCAGCGCGACACCGTCAGAGAGTTCGCGGTTGCCATCTGCCTCGGCTTCTTCATTCTGCGAGACGCGATTTAACAGAGGCGAGCAAAGCGTCACAGCCGATGCATCACGGACAATTGCTGAATATCAGGCACGACCCCAGCATTACGTTCGTGGAATGGCTGTAGGCGAAGCTGACAGCGAACAATCACCGCCGCTGAAGTTCCGCATCCTTCGTGCTGTCCCGATCCTGGTCGTCCTCGGGTTGCTCGTTCACTTCCTGCTGCCGCGGCTGGACACGATCGAGGACTCGTTCGCGACGTTGCGGACGCTGAAGCCGTGGGCGATCGGATTCAGTCTGGTGATGGAGACGCTCAGCTACGTTGCGAACGGGGCGCTGCTGCAGTCGGTGATTCAGATGGCGGGCGAGCGGCTGTCGTTGCGTCGCGCGGCGGCGATCGAGATTGGGGCGGGATCGGTGGCGCTGGTGGCGGCGGGAGCGCTCGGCTTCGGGGCGGCGATCTTCAAGTGGACGCGCAAGCGCGGCATCTCCGCCGATGCGGCGCTGCTGGCGAGCTGGCTGCCCTCAATCTTCGACGCGGCGGCGCTGATGCTGTTTGCGCTGATCGGCGCGATCGAGTTGCTGCTCCTTCATCAACTCTCGCGCGTCACCGTGGTCGCTCTCTCGCTCGTCATCTCGGTGCTGACCATCGTCATCGGCGGCGCCATCGCGCTGCTGGCGCGGAACGACTGGCTGCGTGCGATTTCGAATCGCGCCGCGCGGCTGATGAAGCGGCTCCGTCCCAAATGGGATTCATCGGCGATGCTGGAGGCGGTGGAGACTGCGTCGGAGATCTGGCAGAAGATGCGTGGCGGCGGGTGGATGCTTCCTGCGTCCTGTTCGTTGATGGTGCTGACGTTCGATCTTCTTTGTCTGCGCTACGCCTTCCTTGCCGCGGGCCGCTCGCTCCACCTCTCCCTGCTGCTCGCCGGCTATGGCGTCCCGCTGCTCCTCGGGCGCGCCAGTTTTCTGCCCGGCGGAATTGCCGTCGTGGAAGTGGCCATGACCGCGCTGTACGGCGGCCTCGGCGTGCCAGCCAGCGTGGCGGTGGTGGCCGTCCTCACCTACCGGCTGATTTCGTTCTGGTTGCCGGCGCTGGCGGGGATCCCGATCGCGGTCACGCTTCAGTCGCCGCGCCGGCGCTGAACGTTTGCACATCCAACACATTACTTCCATATCGCTTTCTCTACTATCATGCCGCAGCTACAGCAGAGGCTGCCAACCGTGAAAAAGGAGAGCGTGAACGATGGATTACATGCACTGGATGACCCGCAACACGAAGATTCACACCAAGAAGCTGGCGAACATCTGTCTGCCGATGACGCACGACTCAGGGACGTTCGACCTGAGCGACGAAATGGCGCCCGATCCGGCCGAGTGGATCGTGGAGCTCGAGAATGCGCTGGCGAAGATCGCGCAGGATCTGAACGACGCCGGCATCCTGCCCTACGTGGCCGATCCGCTGGCGTGGCTGCTCGATGAGATTCTGGTTTCGCTCAAAGGCCTCACCACCGCCACGAAGCAGGACATCGCCACGCAGTTGCGGATGGGCATCCGCGGCTTCGATTTCCGCATGTACAACAAGGGCGGCACCTACTACACCTACCACGGCCTGCAGAGCACGAGCACGTTCAACTCGATGCTGAACGACATCCGCGACTTTCTGAGCCAGACCGACGGCGAGATCGTCTACGTCAATCTGTCGCACTACATCGGATTCGAGGGCAATGATCTGACCACGTTCGGGAACTTCGTGAAGAGCATGGTCGGCGACTGGGCGTACGTCGCTTCGCCTGGATTCACCAACGATCCGTTCCAGACCACCTACGACGCGATCATCGGCCAGAGCGGCACGAACAAATCGCGCGTCATCCTCACCACCTCGGATTCACTCGGCGACGACCGCTACTTCTGGCCGGCCGAGTACTGCCCGCCGGAGAACACGCGCAGCCAGGCGGTGCTGGCAGGCGTCTACACCGACACGACCGACATCGACCTGATGATCAGCACGCAGGTCTCGCAGTTCCAGGCCGCCGTCAACGCCGCGCTCCCCTTCGCTAACTACATGACCATGACGCCGGACACGGAGCAGTACGTGAACATCATCGTCTCCAGCCTGTACGGCGCGCTCTTCACGCTGGCGGCGGAGATCACGCTGGTCGATCCGGTGGTCGGCGCAGCGGTGGCAGCGATCGCCGCGGGACTTCTGGTCGATTACGAGGTGACCGGGTTCTCATGGCGCACGCTCGAAGAGCTCAGCCAGCAGATCGACCGGCAGCTCACGGAGATCGTCGACGACAACTTCGTCCCGATCACCGGAACGGACAATCAGATCTCGATGATCTTCTGCGATTTCTGGGAGACCACCACCGTCGTCGATCTGGCCATCAACCTGAGCAACGACTACGAGATGGAGTGGAGCGGCAACACCGCTATCCAGGTCGTCAACCCGACGTTCACCGACAACCTCGCCTCATCGGAAGGGCCGTCGGCGGCCATGCTTCTGGGCCAGTTGCACATGGTCTACAAGAGCTCGAGCAACGACGACATGTACATGGCCATCTACGACCCGGCGCAGGCCAAATGGACTTATAACAAACGGATCGCCGACATGACCGGCGGTACGTTCAATCCCAAGACGAACAAGAGTCCGTCGTGCGAAACGCTCAATGACGTGCTGAACGTCGTCTGGAAGTCGCACGACAGCGATTCGATCCGATGGGCGACGTGGAACGGAACGACCTGGGCCGGCGGCAGCGTCATCACCATCGCCAGTCCCGGCCAGAATCCGGAGACGAACAACAGCCCGTACCTCGCCCGCTACAAGAACGAGCTGGTGATGGTGCACAAGTTCAAGAATGAAGACGACATCCATTGGGAGCGCTTCAACGGCAGCAGCTGGAGCGGCGGCACGAAGATCAGCGTCATCGACAACGACGACGAGCAGAACCCCGGGACCAACAAACGGCCGGCCGCGGTCGAATACGACGGCCTTCTCTATCTGATTTTCAAAGGCGGCCACACCAACAACCTGCTCTGGTGCAATTACGACGGCAGCGACTGGCGCGGCAACATCGACATCAAGAACGAGGCGCAGAAGTTCACGCCGAAGAGCGACGAAGGTCCCGGGCTGGCGCGCTTCGCCGGCTCGATCTACATGCTCTACAAGGGCGAAGGGAGCAACAACGTCTGGTTCTCGATCTTCGGTGGCGAGGCCTGGAACGGAAACGACGAGATGAAGGACGCGACGCCGATCGCGCCGACGACGAATCGCAGTCCCTGGATCGTCCGTGTTGGAGAAGATCTCGTCCTGCTCGACAAGGGCGACGGCGACAAGCTCTATCAGTCGTTCCTGAAGCCGGTGAAGTTCTGAGAGTCGTGCGGCGCCGCCGATGGCGGCGCCGCTACTTCATTCGTGAGTCGGAGCCGGACCGTCGGAGGCGGTGACATCGGGCACCGTGTGGCCGCGGTGGCAGGTGTAGCAGGTAATCATCTGTCCGTGAGGATTGACGGCCTTCGCGATCTGGTCATTCGCCCCTCGGGTCATGCGCATCATGGCGCGGGCGACGTTCTTTTCGGGTTTGGCGTCCGAGGCGAAGTCGAGTTGCTCTTTGGAACCGGGAGGATTGGAGACGTGACAATGGTCGCAGCGGGTGCCGAGGGCTTTGGCAAATCCGCGCATGTTCGCGATCAGTTCATCGTGGCTGATGTTCTGCGGAAAAACCTGGAGATTGTGAAACTCGCCGGTATCGGCGGCGCGTGTGGTCTGCGCTTTCTGCTGCTGCATGGCCGCGCACGCGGCGAGAGAAAGTCCGACTCCGAGGGCGAGAATGCGTACGACGTTCGACATACAGCGTGTTCCTCCGGCCGGCGATTCTGCAAAAGGCTTGCGCGAATGGCAAGGGACGGTTTGGTTAACGGTTTTTAGCTCTTAGCTGTTAGCTCTTAGCTCTTAGGGACCGCCAGCCGACAGCCGACAGCCGCGACCCTAACAGCTAAGAGCTAAGAGCTAAGAGCTAAGAGCTAAAAAGCTACCACCCGATCCCGTAATCTTCTCCGTGGTTGCTTGATCCGCCCCAGAGTGTGCCGTGAGGGCGGTCGATCATGATGGCGTTGATTGGTCCAGAGGTGCGGTCTTCGAACGTCATCGTGTAGCCCATGCGGCGCAGCTCGCCGCGGACCCAGGGCGGCTCGGCGGAGTTGAGGAGGATGTTGCCCGGCTTGATGTCGTGCGCGCCGAAGGAGCTGTGCATCTGGAAGCTGTTGATGTTTGGCGCTTCGGTCGCTTCCTGGATGGTCATCCCGAATTCGACGACGTCGAGGAAAAACTGCAGCAGGTTCTGATCCTGGCTGTCGCCGCCCTGGACGGAGAAGACCAGCCACGGCGCGGCGTCTTTGAGGGCGAGCGTCGGCGTGAGTGTGACGCGCGGATGCTTGCCCGGCGCGACGACGTTGAACGGACCTTCGGCCGGATCGAGGACGAAGCTCTGCATCCGTTCGCTGAGTCCCACGCCGGTGTTGCCGGCCACGACGGCCGGAAGCCAGCCGCCGCTCGGTGTGACGGATACTGCCCACCCTTCCGCGTCGGCTGCTTCGACCGAGGTCGTGCCCGCGTAGAAAGCGAAGAGGTAGTCGTCGGAGAGCGATGTGGTCGGGCGAAGAAATTCGTTCGATCTCAGCGCGCCTGATTCCGGTACTCCCGGCGGCTTTGGGGCGGGAGGTTTGGGCGCGTCCCAGTTCTTGAGCAGGTCGGGATAGGGATTGGTCGTGCGTTGGTATGGATAGGGATCGCCTGGCTTCAACTTCGGATCGTTGTGCTCGGGATTGATCAGCTTCGCCCGATCCTTCGCGTAGTCCTTGGAGAGAAGCCCGAGGACGGGTTTCGGAGGATCGACGTAGATGTCGCCGTAGTAGAAATCGCGGTCGGCCCAGGCCAGGCTCATGGCCTGATAGATCGTGTTGATGTAGCGCGGCGAGTTGTAGCCCATCGACTTGAGGTCGAAGTTCTCGAGGATGTTCAGCGCCTGCAGCATGGCCGCGCCCTGCGTCCAGACGTTCAGCTTGTAGACGTCGACGCCTTTGTAGCTCGTGGAGATCGGCTCTTCGATGCGCACTTTCCAGTTCGCGAGATCCTCCTCGGTGAAGAGACCGCCCTGCTCGCGCGTGCCGCGGACGATTTCCTTGGCGATGTCGCCTTTGTAGAAGCGGTCGTATGCGGCGTAGATCGCTTCCTTGCGCGACTTCCCTTTCTTCAGCGCCTGCTGCTCGGTGTCGACGAGTTTGCGCAGCGTGGCCGCGAGGTCGGGCTGGCGGAACATTTCGCCTGCGTATGGCCCGGGATGTTTGGCGTCATCGGCGTGGACGAAGAAGACTTTCTTCGAGTACGGCCAGTTCTTGAGCTTGTCCTTGTTGCGATCGATCGTGCCCGCGGACTGCGCTTCGATCGCGTAGCCGTCGGCCATCTCGATCGCCGGCCCGAGGATCTCTTTCAGCGACAACTTTCCGTACTCGGCGACCATGGTCATGATGCCGCCCGGCGTTCCGGGAGTGACGGCGGCCAGGACGCCTTCGTCGGGCGGATGCGTCATCCCTTTTCCTTTGTAATACTCCGGCGTGGCGCCGGTCGGAGCGATGCCGAGGGCGTTGATGCCGATCACTTTTTTCGTGTGGGGGTTGTAGATGAGCGCCTGCGTCTCGCCGCCCCAGGAGAGCGTGTCCCACATGGTGCAGTCGGCGGCGATCATGGCCGCGGCGGCATCGACGGCGTTGCCGCCCTTCTGAAAAATGATCGCGCCGGCGGTGGCGCCGAGCGGCTTGCCGGTGACGGCCATCCAGTGCGAGCCGTGCAACGGCGGTTTCTGCGTGCGCAGGAGCGGCTGCGCGGATGCCGAGGCGGCGAAGAGAGCGAAGAGCAATGCGGCGCGTTTCATGGCCGCGTATCGTACTTCGGCAAGCTCGGAGTTGCGCCCAAAGGGTTACGGCGCGACTTCGATCAACTCGAACGATCCGGGGATGACAGGCGGACGCGGGCGGGGATTTTTCTCTGTCGCCGCCGGCGCTTCTCCGAACTTTGCCGACGGCAGGAAGACGTGGTGCGTCTTGGTGTCGAGCGCCATCGTGCGCGCGCTGCGCTGCGTGGCGACGTTATCGACGACGTCGTATTTGTCGGGAGTCGACTCGTGAACGACGGTCAGCGTTCCGCTCTGACCGTTCGAGGCGAAGGCGAGCTGGCGTTCCTCGTCGAATGCGGCGGCGTCGGTGCCCTTGCCGGTCGGCACGGTCGTGACGACGTGTCCGTTCGTCGAATCGACGACCGCCATGATCTCGTTTTCGCAGACGCTGAAAAGACGATGGTGTTTGCGGTCGATGGCCAATCCGCTCGGCGACTCGCATGGTGCGAGCTTCCAGCGCTCCCGGACCTCGTTCGACTTCACGTTGATGACGGCGATCTCGTTCGTGTCCTCGATGTTGACGTAGACGAAGCCGTGCAGATCGCTGACGGCGAACTCCGGCTTGCCGCCGAGGGCGATCGTGGCGATCACTTTGCCGTGGGTGTCGAACACCGTCGTGTTCTTGCCGCGGCCGTTGAACGTGAACACGTGTTGCGACGCCGGCTCGAACAGGATCGCGTCGGGATTGTCGCCGGTGGTCTTCACGTCGTTGATGCGGTTGAGCGTTTTCAGATCGAAGATCGACATCATGTTCACGCGGCCGCTGGAGATGAATCCGCGTCCGCCATCGTGATCGACGGCGATGCCGTGCACGCCGAGGGTGTCGGGGATCAGGCCGACCACCTTGCCGGCGTCGACGTCGACCACTTCCACGCGGTCACCGTGCGAGACATACGCGCGGCGCGAGACGGAGTCGATGGAGACGTAGTCCCATCCTCCGTTGCCGCCGATGGCGATGTGCCGCGAGACGTGCCAGGCCGCGAATGCGGTGGCGGCGACGGTGAGCGAGAGCAAAGCGATCAGCGCGCGTTTCATGGCGCCGGACGGTATCGCCGAAACGGTAACGGCGCAATGAATTCGGTCTAATCCGCGGCCATCTGCGTCATCTGCGGATGAACGAACCACGCGCTGGTGGTAATCGCCACCACGATCAGATCGAGCAGGATGTACAGAATCCCTACCCCGCTCGGCGGATTCGCGGAGTGCAACCCGAGGAACGGCACCTCGGCTGTCCACCTCCAGTTGCCGAAGGCGGTACCGACGAATTCGAGGATGATCGTGTAGACGAAGCAGGCCGACAGCAGCAGGCGGTTTTTCGAGAGCGCGATGAGCGCGAGGGCGCCGACCCACCAGAGAAATCCCCAGACGTCGTGTTTGAGCGCCAGGCTGCCCACGGCCAGAGCGCTACCGCCGATCACCACCGAACGCGTGATCATCGCGCCGCGCACGCGCACGAACTGCTGCCGCGCCGTTGCGGCAGCGAGCGTGTAGAAAAGTCCGTGGCCCGGCGGCACGTAGAGCGGGATCACGGCGTGGCGATACGAGTACAACCCCCATCCGATCGACAGCACCACCTCCCCGATCGTCGCCACGATCACGCAGCAGACGATCTGCCGCAACGGAACCTGCGAGGTCCGCGCGAACAACCAGAGGAAGAGCGTCGTGGCGGTGCCGAAGGCGAGCTGCTGCGGCAGACCGTCGCGGTCGAGCAGGAGCAGGACGGTCATGAAGACCGCCGAGGAGGTGACGAAGGTGAGGAAGCGCGATTCCATGAAGGTCTGCGCAGTCTACGGGCAGTCGGGTGAAACGGATTCCGCGTAGTCGCCACTATTGGTTGGATTTGCAGGCAATCCGCACCGGCAGGACCATCGTAGTTTCCTCGAAGCAACCCTTTCACAAAATAGATCAGCCAGTGCTTATTTGAAGCTCGCACGGTACAATTCGCGGTTTCACACCAGAGAGAGAACGGGTCAATCGCGCGCCGTGCGTTGACGTGTGTTCATAGAGGGAGAGGTTCATGTCCAAGGTCCTCCGAGTGGTCGTCTTCGCCGCGCTGACTGCGGCGGCGCCGGCGGCGCTGTTTGCCACGAACGTCGATCTGCGCGTCGTCAGCGTCAGCGGCTCGCCGAATCCGATCACGCTCAACACCGGCAACATCACCTACACCACTCAGGTCTTCAACGCCGAAAGCACCACCGCCGGCACCAGTCCCGTCCTCACCAGCACCATTCCCTCGAGCTCGACCTACGTCTCCTCCTCGGCCACCGGCGGCGGAACCTGCTCGCAGTCGGCGGGAACGGTCACCTGCAACTGGTCGACGATCCCGGCCTCGAACAACTTCTTCGTCACGATCGTCGTCACGCCGACCGCGGGCGGGACGCTGACGCTGACGTCGTCTGTGTCGGGCGCCGATCCCGATCCGACGCCGGCCAACAACAGCGCAAGCGGATCGGTCACGGTGAACGACCAGATCGACCTGCGCGTCGTCAGCGTCAGCGGTTCGCCGAATCCGATCACGCTCAACACCGGCAACGTCACCTACACCACGCAGCTCTTCAACAACAGCACCTCGCAAGGAACGGGGACGGTGTTGACGATGACCATCCCCTCGGCCTCGACATTCGTCTCGGCCTCGGTGACCGGCGGCGGAAGTTGTTCGCAAACATCCGGCGTGGTGACATGTAACTGGACGTCGATCGGAGCGTCAGTCAATTACTTCGCCACGGTCGTCGTCACGCCGACGGCAGGAGGAACGGCGACGCTGTCGGCGTCCGCATCCGGCACCGAGCCCGACCCCAACAGCGCGAACAGCACGGCCAGCGGATCGGTGACCGTCAACGACCAGATCGACCTGCGCGTCGTCAGCGTCAGCGGTTCGCCAAATCCGATCACGTTGAACACCGGCAACATCACCTACACCACGCAGCTCTTCAACAACAGCACGTCGCAGGGAACGGGCACCGTCCTGACGATGACCATCCCCGCTGCCTCGACGTACGTTTCTGCCTCCGTCACCGGCGGAGGCAGTTGTGCGCAAACATCCGGCGTGGTGACATGTAACTGGACGTCGATCGGAGCCTCGGTCAATTACTTCGCTACGGTCGTCGTCACGCCGACTGCCGGCGGAACGGCGACGCTGTCGGCCTCCGCATCGGGCACGGAGCCCGACCCCAACAGCGCGAACAGCACGGCCAGCGGATCGGTGACCGTCAACGACCAGATCGACTTGCGCGTCGTCAGCGTGAGCGGCTCACCGAATCCAATCACCCTGAACACCGGCAACATCACCTACACCACGCAGCTCTTCAACAACAGCACGTCTCAAGGGACCGGCACTACGCTGACGATGACCATCCCCGCCGCGTCGACGTTCGTGTCGGCGTCAGTGACCGGCGGCGGGAGCTGCTCGCAAACCGCCGGCGTCGTGACCTGCAACTGGACGTCGATCGGAGCCTCGGTCAACTACTTCGCCACGGTGATCGTCACGCCGACTGCCGGCGGAACAGCGACGCTGTCGGCCAGCGCATCCGGCACGGAGCCCGACCCCAACAGCGCCAACAGCACGGCCAGCGGATCGGTGACCGTCAACGACCATATCGACCTGCGCGTCGTCAGCGTCAGCGGCTCGCCGTCCACGATCACGCTCAATACCGGCAACGTCACCTACACGACGCAGCTCTTCAACAACAGCACCTCGCAAGGGACAGGCACGGTCCTGACGATGACCATCCCGGCCGCCTCGACGTTCGTTTCGGCGTCGGTGACCGGCGGCGGCAGTTGTTCGCAATCGGCCGGCGTCGTGACCTGCAACTGGACCTCGATCGGAGCCTCGGTCAACTACTTCGCAACCGTCATCGTCACCCCTACCGCTGGCGGAACAGCGACGCTGTCGGCGACCGCTTCCGGCACCGAGCCCGACTCCAACAATGCCAACAACACCGGCAGCGGCTCGGTCACGGTCAACGATCAGATCGACCTGCGCGTCGTCGGCATCAGCGGCACGCCTGATCCGGTCACCTTCGCCGGCGGCAACGTCACCTTCACCATCCAGCTCTTCAACAACAGCACCTCGCAAGGGACCAACCCGGTCCTCACCGTGACGCTCCCCTCGAACTCCACCTACGTCTCCTCCACGCCGACGAACAGCGGAACGTGTACGCCGTCGGCCGGAACGGTGACCTGTAGCTGGAGCTCCATCGGCGCGTCGGTGAACTTCTTCCCGTCGATCGTCGTCACGCCGACCATCCCCGGAACGCTCACGCTCTCCGCCAGTGCCAGCGGCACGCAGCCCGATCCGAATATGTCGAACAACAGCGCCAGCAAGACCACGACCGTCACGCCGACGTCCTGCACGGCCGTGCCGAGCGGTGCGGTGGCGTGGTATCGCGCCGAAAGCAACGGCGTTGATTCGACCGGCCCCAACTTCGCCACGGCAAACGGCGGCGTTACGTTCGGCACCGGTGAAGTGGGCCAGGCCTTCGGTCTCAACGGAACGACGGCCTACGTCAGCGCGCCCGACAACGCCTCGCTGCACCCCACCAGCCTCACCGTGGAAGGATGGTTCAAGATCGTCGGGACCACCGGCACACGGATTCTGGCCTCGAAAGCGATCGGCAGCGGCGTCGAGAATTCGTTCCTGGTCTTCATCGACACCGACGGAACCCTCGGTGCGGGCGTAGGCGACGCCGCATCGACCGACATCCTCAACACCACCACCGCCCCCACCACCGGCGTGTGGCACCACTTCGCCTACGTCTACGACAGCGCCGGCACCGCGCAGGCTCTCTATCTCGACGGCGCGCTGGTCAACGCCGCCACGACCTCGAAGGTCATCGCCTACGACACGAATCCGCTGCTGATCGGCGTGCAGAGCGACAACAGCACGCTGACCTCCTTCTTCTCGGGCGGCATCGACGAGCTGACGATCTACAACCGCGCCCTCTCAGCGACGGAGATCCAGACCGTCTTCGGCGCCGGAACGTTCGGCAAGTGCTTCATCGCCCCCGCGGCGCCGACCATCACCGGCTTCACGCCCTCCTCCGGCTACAGCGGTTCGAGCGTCGTCATCAGCGGCACCAACTTCACCGCCGTCAGCGCCGTGAAGTTCAACGGCACCACGGCCGCGTTCACCGGCGACAGCAGTTCGCAGATCACGGCCACGGTTCCCGGCTCCGCCACCGCCGGCGCGATCTCCGTCGTCACCGGCGGCGGCACCGCCACCAGCGGCAGCAACTTCACCGTGCTCACGGCGGCGCACTGGATCAACAGCAGCGGCGGCAACTGGAGCACGGCCTCCAACTGGTCCACCGGCAGCGTTCCGACGGCGGCCAACGACGCCGTCATCGACGCCAGCGGTACCTACACCGTCACCGCCGACGTCACTCCCGCCTTCAACACGCTGACCGTCGGCGGCGGAGCGACCGGCACGCAGACGCTCAACCTCGGCGTCGGACACGACGTCACGTTCACCAATCCCGCCACCGTCACCACCAGCGGCGCGCTGACGTTCACGAGCAGCCGTCTCCTCGGCGCGGGACCGTTGACCGTGAACGGCATCATGAACTGGACCTCGGACAGCGAGATCGACACGACCGTCAATATCGCCGCCGGCGCCACGCTCAACATCAGCGGCAGCGGCACGCGCTTCGTCAACGGCGGCACCATCAACAACAGCGGCACCGTCAACTGGAGCGGCGGTAACAACCTCTCCGTCTACAACTCCGGCGTCATCAACAACCTGGCCACGGGTCTTTTTGCCGTGACCAATGACCAGATCATCTTCCAGCACTGCTGCAGCGCCGGCCAGGCCTTCAACAACGCGGGCACCTTCCGGAAGACGACCGCGACCGGCACGACGTCGATCAACAACAACGGCTTCAACAACACGGGAACGGTCGACATCCAGAGCGGTACGTTCACGCCGCTCTCCGGCGGCACGAGCAGCGGCATCTTCAACGCCACTTCGTCCGGCACGATCGTCTTCAACTCGAACGTCTACACGCTCGCCACGGGCGCCACGCTCACCGGCAGCGGCAACTTCCAGATCAACGGCTCGCAGCTGAATGTCTCCGCCGCCGGCATCACCGTCAATCACATGACGCTGGCCGGCGGCAATCTCAACATCAACAGCGGCGGATCGGTCAGCACGACGTCGACCGGCGTCATCGACTGGAACGCCGACGCCACGCTGAGCGGCGCCGGCCCCCTCAACGTCGCCGCCGGCGGCACGCTCAATTTCAGCGGCAGCGGCACGCGCTACATCGCCGGCGGCACCCTCAACAACAACGGCACGATCAACTGGAGCGGCGGCAACAACATCTCCGTCTACGACTCCGGCGTCATCAACAATCTGGCCGCGGGTCTCTTCAGCGTCACGAACGATCAGATCATCTATCAGCACTGCTGCAGCGGCGGACAGGCCTTCAACAACGCCGGCACATTCCGCAAGACGATCGCTACCGGCACGACCACCATCAACAACAACGGTTTCAACAACAGCGGCACGGTCGACATCCAGAGCGGCACGTTCGGGCTGATCTCCGGCGGCACGAGCAGCGCGATCTTCAATGCCGCATCCGCCGGAACGATCTTCTTCAACAGCAATCCCTACACGCTCGGATCGGGCGCCACGCTGACCGGCAGCGGCAACTTCCAGATCACCGGCTCGCAGCTCAACGTCTCTTCGGCGGTGACGGTCGATCATCTGACGATGGTTGGCGGAACGCTCAACGTCAACAGCGGCGCGTCGATGAGCACCTCGGCGTCCGGCGTCATCGACTGGAGCGCCAACGCCACGCTGACCGGCGCCGGATCGATGAACGTCAGCAGCGGCGGCACGCTCAATCTCAGCGGCAGCGGCACGCGCTTCATCGACGGCGGTACGCTCAACAACAGCGGCACGGTCAACTGGAGCGGCGGCAACAACATCTCCGTCTTCAACTCCGGCGTCATCAACAATCTGGCCGCGGGACTCTTCAGCGTCACCAACGATCAGATCCTCTATCAGCACTGCTGCGGCGCGGGCCAGGCCTTCAACAACGCCGGAACGTTCCGTAAGACGGTCGCCACCGGCACGACGTCGATCAACAACAACGGCTTCAACAACAGCGGCACGGTCGACATCCAGAGCGGCACGTTCGGGCTCCTCTCCGGCGGCACGAGCAGCGCGGTCTTCAATGCCGCATCAAGCGCCACGATCTTCTTCAACAGCAATCCGTACACGCTCGGTTCAGGCGCCACCCTGACCGGCAGCGGCAACTTCCAGATCACCGGCTCGCAGCTCAACGTGTCGCTGGCGGGACTGACGGTCGCGCATCTGACCATGTCCGGCGGAACGCTCAACGTCAACAGCGGCGGCTCGATCGGCACGTCCGCTTCCGGCGTAATCGACTGGAACGCCGACGCGGTGCTCACCGGCGCCGGATCGATGAACGTCAACAACGGCGGTACGCTCAACCTCAGCGGCAGCGGCACGCGCTTCATCGACGGCGGCACCCTCAACAACAGCGGCACGGTCAACTGGAGCGGCGCCAACAACATCTCTGTCTACAACTCCGGCGTCATCAACAATCTGGCCGGTGGCCTCTTCAGCGTCACCAGTGACCAGTTGATCTTCCAGCACTGCTGCGGCGCGGGCCAGCCGTTCAACAATGCCGGAACGTTCCGTAAGACGGTCGCAACCGGAACGACCACGATTCAGAACTTCGCCAACAGCGGAACGCTGCAGGCATACAGCGGCGGAATCACCTTCAGCGGATCCTTCAGCAGCAGCGGCTCGCCGGTTTACGACTTCGGCATCGGGAGCGCGACGACGTTCGGACATTTATCGTTCTCCAGCCCGGTCGCGCTCACCGGCGCGCTGATCGCAGCGCCGGTCAACGGCTTCGTTCCGCAGGGCGGCCAGCAGTTCCAGATCATTAGCTATCCGTCGTCCAGCACCGCCACCTTCTCGCCGAAGACGCTGACGTTCGGCAGCTCGCCAACTCGCTCCTTCACCGATTCCAACACCGCCACCGCCGTCATCCTCACCGCCAGCGGTCCGACCGTTAGCGCCGCGCTCTCGCCGAATTCAGGACCGGGCGGCGGCGGCACCGCCGTGACCATCACCGGCACCGGCTTCGCCAGCGGCGGATCGCTCGGCGTCACCTTCGGCGGAGTCGCCGCGACGGCGGTCACCGTCGTCAACGCAAACACGATCACCTGCAGCACGCCGCCGCATGCCTCGGGCGTCGTCGACGTCGTCATCACGAATGGCGACGGCCAGCCGACCACCGTAACGAACGGCTTCACCTACGACACCTCCCCGGTCGTCAGCGCTCTCCGTCCGAACAGCGGATCGGTGGCCGGCGCCGGCGGCGTGATCATTGAAGGAACGAATCTCAACAGCGTCACCTCCGTCACTTTCGGCGCGACCGGCGGCACGATCCTCTCCAGCACCGCCACGCAGCTCGTCGTGGCCGCGCCCGCGCACGCCGCGGGAACGGTCAACGTCGCCGTCACGAACGCGGTCGGCACGTTCACGCTCACCAACGGCTACACCTACGTCGACAACGACGACGCCGCGCGCGACTTCTTCGTCAGCACCAACCCGTCCGCGCGATGGACGTACGGATTCGAGGCAAGCCGAGGAGCGGCGTTTAGTGCGTATGGGACGCATGGGAGCAGCAGCGGATTCGACTTCTGGGGATCCAGCCTGCCGAACGTCGGCCGCAACTCCACGAACAGCACGCTGCAACAGTCCACCAACTTCACGCCGTCGATGAAAATCGAGATGCATCCCGGCTCTTTGGGCGAGAACAGCGTCATCCGCTGGACCGCGCCGGCCACCGCCCAGTATCGCGTTCACGGCTACTTCGTCGGACTCGACTCCAGTTACCCAACCACGACCGACGTGGCCATCCTGCACAACAACTCCACCGGCGCCACGCTGTTCTTCAGCAACATCAACAGCTATAACGTCCCGGCCAACTTCGACGTCACCACGACCTTCTCCGCCGGCGACACCGTCGAATTCACCGTCGGCTTCGGCAGCAACGGCAACTTCAGCGGAGACGCGACTGGGCTCGACGTCACCATCGACCCGGCCGGTCCCGCCAACGCCGACATCGCCATCACTGGGAGCGCCCCGGCGACGATCGCGAATGGCGCCAACTTCACCTACACCACCATCGTCACGAACAACGGCCCGGCCACGGCCTCGAACGTCACCGCCACGATCACGCTGCCGGCGAACGTGACCCTGAACGGCTTGCCGTCGTCGACGCAGGGCACGTGCAGCGGATCGACGACGATTACCTGCTCGATCGGAACACTTTCGTCGAGCGGCACCGCAACGCAAACCATCAACCTCACCGCCACCGGCGGCGGAACGGCCGTTCTGAACGCCTCGGCGTCCGCGACCGAATCCGACACGAACAGCAGCAACAACGCCACCGCCTCGAACGTCGCCATCGGCGGAACGTCGTCGCTCTTCGTGACCACGAACGCCGACTCCGGCACCGGCTCGCTGCGCCAGGCCATCCTCGACGCCAACAACGCCGCGGTCTGCACCGCTCCCTGCACCATCGGCTTCAATCTCCCCGGCGGACAGCTGACGATCCTGCCACCCGCCTCGCTCCCCGCGATCACGGCGGGAGGCGTCACCATGGACGCCACCACGCAGCCCGGCTACAGCGGCGTGCCGCTGGTCACGCTCGACGGCAGCAGCAATCCGAATCCGAGCGCCGGCCTGCAACTCAGCGGCGGCAACGACGCGGTCAAAGGCCTGAGCATCGTCACGTTCCAGGGCCCGGCCATCCTCATCGACACCGCCGGCGGCGACACGATCTCCGCCAACTACCTCGGCCTCCACACCGATGGATCGACGGCCGGACAGAATGCCGGCGACGGCATCCTGATCACCGCCGCCAACAACAGCATCGGCGGGACGACCGCCGCCGCGCGCAACGTCATCTCCGGCAACTTCGGCAGCGGCGTGGTGATCAAAGGCGTGAGCGGCAACTCCGTGCGCGGCAACTACATCGGCCTCAACGCCGCCGGCACGACGAACGTCGCCAACCAGACCGACGGCATCCAGATCCTCAACGGCGCCAGCAGCAACACCATCGGCGGGACGACGGCGGCCGAGCGCAACGTCATCTCCGGCAACAACAACTCCGGGATCTACATCAGCAGCCCATCGTCCAACTGTGCCGCCAACGTCATCGCCGGAAACTTCATCGGCACTGACGCCGCCGGCACCGCTTCGATCGGCAACACGACCGGCATCTTCCTCGGCACGAACGTTTCGTTCAATACGATCGGCGGAACGGCGGCCGGCGCCGGCAACACGATCGTCTCCAACATCACCGGCATCACCTTCGACGGTCCCGGCAGCGGCAACTCCATCCTGCACAACACGCTGGCCGGCAACAGCGGCTTGTCGATCGATCTCGCCAGCGACGGCGCCACGGCGAACGACGCCGGCGACGCGGACGCCGGCCCGAACAACCTGCAGAACACGCCAACGTTCGTCGACGCCTCGCTGGCCGGCGGCACGCTCACCGCACGCGTGAACGTCGATTCCGCGTCGGTGGCCAACACGGGTGGGATCCGCGTGGAGCTTTTCAAGAGCGACGCGTCGGGCATTCATCCGCTCTCCTTCCTCACCTCGCAATGCTTCGCCGGCAACGCGCTGAACGGCGTCTCGGTCACCGTCAACAGCGCGCCGGTCGTGATCGGCGACAAACTCGTGGCCACCGCCACCAGCTACGCCGACGCCGCCTGCACAACGATCGCCGACGGCACCTCGGAACTTTCGCCCGCGGTCAGCGTCACCACCTGCACGCCGCCGGCAGCCACGATCACGCCCGGCGGCCCGACCACCTTCTGCACCGGCGGCAGCGTCACCCTCACCGCTTCGGCCGGTGCGTCGTTCCAGTGGCGCAACTTCGCCACGCCGATCGTCGGCGCCAACGCGCAGCAGTTCGTCGCCACCACGTCCGGCAGCTACACGGTCACCGTCACGAATGCCGCCGGCTGCTCGGCGACGTCATCGGCGACACCGGTCACCGTCAACAGCACGGTCAACGTGACCATCTCCGCCGGAGGTCCGACCACCTTCTGCGCCGGCGGCAGCGTCAACCTCACCGCGAATCCGAGCGGCGGCAGCGGCACCTTCGCGTCATTCCAGTGGCTCCTCAACGGCTCGCCGATCGGCGGCGCGAACGCCTCGACGTTCAGCGCCACCGCGACCGGCAACTACAGCGTCACCGTGACCGACTCCGCCGGCTGCACCGGCACCTCCGCGCCACAGAGCGTCACCGTCAACGCCCCGCCGTCCGCGGCCATCAACGCGCCGGCATCGACCTGCGCCAACAGCAACGCCGGCGCAAACATCGTCAGCCCCGTCGGCGGCGCGACCTACACCTGGTCCATCACCAACGGCACCCTCTCCTCGGGACAGGGAACGCCGTCGATCATCTTCACCGCCGGCACGACGTCGCCGGTCTCGATCAGCGTCACCGCATCGCTCAACAGCTGCACGGCAACCGGCAACGCCAGCGTCGCCATCGGTTCGTTCACGCCGGTCATCACCGGCTCGAACACCTTCTGCCCCGGCGGAAACACGACGCTGACCGCGTCGGCGGGAACGACGTTCCAGTGGTCGCTGAACGGCTCGCCAATCGGCAGCGCCAACGCGCAGACCTTCGTCGCCACCGCGGTCGGCAACTACACCGTGGCCGTGACGAACGGCAGCGGCTGCAGCGGCACCTCCGCGCCGTTCGCTGTTTCGCAGACGCCGTTGGCGACGCCGACGATTACCACGAGTGGTCCGACCACCTTCTGCAACGGCGGCGGCGTCACGCTGACGTCGAGCGCAACGTCGAACAATCAGTGGCTCCTGAACGGAGTTCCCAACGGCATCACCTCGCAGTCGTTCAACGCCACGGCCACCGGCAGCTACAGTGTCATGGTCACCAGCGGAAGCTGCAGCGCAACCTCCTCGCCCGTCGCCGTCACCGTGAACCCGAATCCCTCCGTCAGCATCACCGGCCCCTCGGCCGTCTGTGCCGGCGGCAGCGCCACGCTCGACGCCGGAGCCGGATTCGCCACCTACGCCTGGTCGACCGGCGCCACGACGCAGACCATCACCGTCTCTCCCGCGTCGACGACCACCTATAGCGTCACCGTGACGAACGGCAACGGCTGCAGCGCCAACGCGTCGAAGACGATCACCATCTCCTCCGGCGCGACCACCGCCACGATCCAGGCGCCATCCTCCGTTCCGACAGGCTCCTCCGGCAACGCCGCCTCGGTGCCGCCCGCCCAGAGCGGCTCGACCTACAACTGGACTATCTCCGGCGGCACGATCACCAGCGGCAACGGAACTCCGTCGATCGTCTGGAGTGCCGGCAGCGGCAGCGTTGCGACCATCAGCATCACCATCACCAGCGGCTCCTGCACCGCCTCCGGGAGCGTCAACGTGGCCATCAACGACTCCGCCGATCTCGCGCTGACGATGACCGCCTCCCCGAACCCGGTCAACAGCGGCGGCACGGTCACTTTCACGCTCAACACCGTCAACAACGGCCCGAGCACGGCCCAGAACGTCACCGTCATCAACACGCTCTCCGGCGTCAGCAACGCATCGGCGTCCGGCAACGGCTGGTCGTGCAACGTGAACGGACTCTCGGTCACCTGCACGCGCGCATCGTTCGCTCCCGGACCGGCGTCGACGATCACCATCACCGCAACCGCTACCGGCAGCAGCGCTGGCGACGACGCCGCCATCGGCACCGCGTCGAGCGATCCGAACATCAACAACAACAGCGCCAGTGCCAGCGTGGCCGTCGGCACGCCGGTCTCGTGCAACAACGCCTTCCCCGTGCTCCTCTCTCCCGCTGCCGGCGCTTCGAACCTCCCCAGTTCCATCAACTTCAGCTGGGCCGCGACTCCGAACGCCACGTCGTACGATCTCTGGATCGCCAGCTCCGGAGGCGCCGCCGCCATCGTGGCCACGACGCAGTCGACTTCCGCCACTGTCAACGTCCCCAGCGGTCCGTCCACCTGGTACGTCGCCGCGCACTTCCCGAACGACTGCCCGACGCTGGCGTCCGCGCCGCCGCGCGATTTCTCCGTCGCTGCATCCTCGAACTGCTCAGCGACTGCGCCGCAACTCATCGGCCCGTCGCCCAACGCAAGCGTGAATTCACCCGTGACCTTCGCCTGGACCGCGGTGCCGCAGGCGATCGGTTATCGCCTCTGGCTGGCCATCGACGGCGGCGCCGTTCAGGATGCCGCCACCACCAACGGCGCCACATCGGTCACGCTCCCTCTGACCGGATCGAATGTGGTCTGGCACGTCGACGCCATCTTCCCCGGCTGCCCGACGACATCATCGGCGCCATCCAGCTTCACGCTCGCCGCGACCACCGGCTGCGCCAGCCACACCGCACCGTCGCTCCTCGCGCCGGCGCCGAACGCCTCCCTTCCGTCGTCGATCACCGATCTGCACTGGACGCCGGCCGCCAGCGCCAACGGCTACCGCATCTGGGCGTCGATCAACGGCGCTGACTTCGCCCCGATCGCAACCACACCGCCCGCGGTCACGACGCTGCACTTCACCTTCACCACCGGCAGCGTCAACTGGTACGTCGAAGCGCTCTTCGACGGCTGCGCCTCGATGGCCTCCGCTCCGCAGCCGTTCACGATTCCGCCCGCGCAGAACTGCAACAACGCCGCGGCATCGCCGGTCGCTCCGGCCAATGACGCCACGCTCACCACCGGCTTCGTCGAATTCGACTGGGCCGCCGCCCCCAACGCGATCGGCTACGAGCTCTGGTTTTCGATCGACGGCGGCGCTCCGTCGCTGGCCGGCTCGACGACCGGCACGTTCCTCCGCCGCACCGTTGGCAGCGGGACCATCGACTGGTTCGTGCGCGCCCTCTTCGACCGCTGCGACGCCGTCGACTCGCCGCACGCCCGCTTCACCTTCGCGCCGCCCGCCGATTGCAGCGTGGCCCGCTCCATCCTCACCGCGCCGTTCGACGGCGCGCCGACGGTCTTCTCCCCGTTCGACCTCCGCTGGAGCAACGTCCCGGGCGCGACGCAGTACAAAGTCTGGCTCGCCGCTGGACCCGAAGCGCCGAAAGTCATCGGCACGACGCCCGCGCTGCATCTCGACAACCAGAGCGCACCCGCCGGCCCGGTCACCTGGTCCGTCGAAGCGATCTTCGACAACTGCCCGCCCGTCCGCTCGACGGTGAGCAGCTTCACGTCCATTCCGACGCCGTCCGGCTGCGCCACGCCCGCTGTTCCGCAGCCGCGCGCCGAAAGCACCGTTTCGAGCAACGTCCAGTTCCTCATCCGCTGGACGCCGGTCGGTCCGAAAGGCACGACCCAGTACGAATTGCAGGAATCGCCTGATGCCGCATTCTCCACGCCCAGCGTCATCACCGTCGACGACAGCGAGTTTCCCTTCAAGATCCTAAACCCCGGCGATGCGCCGACGACGACCTACTTCCGCATCCGCTCCATCGCCCTGTGCAACGGCGCGCGCAGCCTCTTCTCGCCTGCGCTGGCCGTGCAGGTGCTGCCGTCGAACGTCGTCGATCCTTCGAACGCGAACGGCTCCACGCCCGCCGACAATCCGCAGACCACGCACTACCAGATCCACCTCGATGGCGGAAACGGCGCGCTGGGCAAAGGCGCGATCGCGGCCGCCGCGGGTGACACCTTCTTCGCCACCACCAATCAGCCATGGCTGACGGTCTCACCCACCACCGGCACAGTCGCTCCCGGCGGCACGACGCTCGACGTCACCGCGAAAACCGACGGCCTCCGCGTCGGCACCAGCAGCGGTGCCGTCAACGTGACGTTCGGATCGTCCACCGGAAACAGCCGCATCGCTCCCCTTGGAACGACGCCCCCTGCGTCGACCACCGTCTCCGTCAACCTCGTGCAGCCGGTCTCGCCGACTTCCAAGAGCGCACCGCCGCCCGACGCGCTGATCATCCCCGCGGTGGCCCACGCCGACGGCATCAACTCGAAGTTCCAGTCTGACGTCCGCGTCACCAACTCCTCGGCCCAGCCGATGAAGTATCAGGTCACTTTCACCCCGACCGGCGAGGCAGGCATTTCCTCCGGAAAACAGACCACGGTCGACATCGATCCGGGCCGCACGCTCGCGCTCGATGACGTGCTCGAGTCATGGTTCGGCTCCAACGGCGCCACCGGCACGCTCGAAGTGCGCCCGCTCACCGCCACGGCCACGTCGGTCTCCACGACCGCCGCGGTTTCGAACGGCCTGGCCAACCTCCTCACCTTCGCTTCCAGCCGCACCTTCAACACAACGTCGAACGGCACCTTCGGCCAGTACATCCCGGCCGTTCCGTTCGCCGCGTTCGTCGGACGCGCCTCCGATCCGAGCAAGTCGACGATCCTCAGCCTTCAGCAGATCGCGCAGTCGTCCGCCTTCCGCACCAACCTCGGCATCGTCGAAGGCTCCGGCGATCCCGCCTCCGTCCTGATCAGCGTCTTCGGCGACGACGGCAAGAAGCTCACCGAGTTCACGCAGGACCTGAAGGGCGGCCAGCACATTCAGCTCAACTCGATCCTGGCCGATAAGAAGGTTCAGGTGAACGACGGCCGCATCGAAGTCAAAGTCGTCTCCCAAACCGGCAAGGTCACCGCCTACGCCTCGGTGCTCGACAACCTCACCAACGATCCGCTCCTCGTCTCGCCGGTGGCCGTGAATGCCACCGCCGCGTCGCGCTACGTCATCCCCGGCGTGGCCGATCTCAACAACGGCATCGCCAACTGGCAGACCGACGTCCGCCTCTTCAACCCGTCCGCGAACCCCGTCAAAGCGACGCTGACCTTCTACTCGCAGAACGGCGGCACCCCGCAGTCGAAGGACGTCTCCCTCGCGCCGGGACAGGTCCAGACCTTCGACGCGGCCCTTCATCAATTCTTCGGCCTGACCAACGACGGCGGCGCCCTGCACATCTCCACAACCGCCGCAACGCCGCTCGTGGCCACGGCGCGCACTTACAACCAGACGTCGAACGGCACCTACGGCCAGTTCATCCCCGCCGTCACCGCCAACGACGCCGCCGCCCTCGGCACGCGCCCGCTGCAACTCCTCCAGATCGAAGAATCCGACCGCTACCGCACCAACGTCGGCTTCGCCGAAGTCACCGGAAAAGCAGCAACGGTCGAAGTAACCGCCGTCCCGAACGATTCAAAGGTCGCCGCCTCAACGCAGATCACCCTGACGCCGAACCAATTCATCCAATATCCGCAACTCCTGAAATCGATGGGCCTGACCAACATGTACAACGCCCGCGTAACGGTAAAAGTCATCAGCGGACAAGGCCGCGTGACGGCCTACGCGTCCGTGATCGATTCGAAGACAAACGATCCGACATTCGTGCCCGCGCAGTAGGAAACTTCCGCATAAACGATGAGGAAGTCTCGCAAGCAACGGACTAAGTCGTAGTGCGCCAGCGGCGCGCGTTATGAGCTGCCGGCCGCGATCTTCTTCTGCGCGACGACTCGCATCGAGTGATCGAGGATCCGCTTGCGGATGCGGATCGACTGCGGCGTCACTTCGACCAGCTCGTCGTCTTCGATCCATTCGAGGCATTGCTCGAGCGTCATGATCTTCGGCGGCGTCAGCTGCACGGCCATGTCGGAGCCGGAGGCGCGCATGTTCGTGAGGTGTTTCTTGCGGCAGACCTGGACGACCATGTCGGCGTCGCGGGAGTTTTCGCCGACGATCTGGCCGCCGTAGACCTTCATGGCGGGCGAGATGAAAAGGACAGTACGTTCCTGCAGCGGCTCGATCGCATACGCGGTCGTGTCGCCTGCTTCTTTCGAGATCAGCGCGCCGCGATTGCGGCCGGCGATCTCGCCGCGGTACGGGCCATACTCGAGGAACGTGTGGTACAGCAGTCCTGTGCCGCGCGTCTCCGTCAGGAACTCGGTGCGGATTCCGAAGAGTCCGCGGGTCGGGATCTTGAACTCGATGCGCACGCGGCCGGAGCCGGGGTTGACCATGTCGGTCATCTCGCCGCGGCGCGTTTGCAACTTCTCCATGACCGCGCCGACGTGCGCTTCGTCGATGTCGACGACGAGCGCTTCGTACGGCTCGGACTTGCGGCCGTCGACCTCTTTGAGAATGACCGTCGGACGCGACAGCGCGAACTCGTAGCCTTCGCGGCGCATGTTCTCCGCGAGGATCGAGAGATGCAGCTCGCCGCGGCCGCTGACTTCGAAGCGGTCCGGCAGATCGGTTTCTTTCACGCGCAGCGCGACATCTTTGCGCAGCTCGCGATCCAACCGCTCTTTGATGTTGCGCGAGGTTACGTACTTGCCTTCAGTTCCGGCGAACGGCGAGTCATTGACCAGCCAGAACATCGACACGGTCGGCTCATCGATCGCGATCGGCTCGAGCGCCTCGGGGTTCGCTGCCGAGGCGAAGGTCTCGCCGATTTCGACGTCGGCAAAGCCGGCAACGGCCACGATCTCGCCCGCCGACGCTTCTTCGATCTCTTCGCGCTTCAGGCCTTCGAAAGCGGTCAGCTTGGTGATGCGCCCCTTCTTGTGCGTGCCGTCGCGGAGGATGAGCACGACGTCTTCCGACTGCCGCAGCTTGCCGCGCTGAATGCGCCCGATGCCGAGGCGGCCGACGTAATCGTTGTAATCGATAGCGGAGACGAGGAGCTGCAGCGGCGCGTCGGCGTAGCCGGGCGGCGGTGGAATACGCTTCAGGATCGCGTCGAACAGCGGGCGGCAGTCTTCGCTCGTATCTTCGAGATTCGCCCGCACGATGCCCTGGCGGCCGATGGCGTAGAGGATCGGGAAATCGAGCTGCTCGTCCGAGGCGCCGAGCTCGATCATCAGATCGAAGACTTCGTTGACCACTTCGACCGGCCGCGCATCCTGGCGATCGATCTTGTTGATGACGACGATCGGCAACAGTCCGAGTCCGAGCGCTTTGCGCATCACGAAACGCGTCTGCGGCATCGGACCCTCGGCGGCGTCGACGAGGAGGATGACGCCGTCGACCATCGACAGGACGCGCTCCACTTCTCCACCGAAATCGGCGTGGCCGGGCGTGTCGACGATGTTGATCTTCACTTCGCTCGGATGAATGAACGCGGCTGGCAGGTCGTGGCCGGACGCGGTATGCGTGGCCTCGTGATGCACGAGATGGCCGAGCGCGTCCGGCTCATCGACGAGATAGCGGATGGACGTGTTCTTGGCGAGGATGGTGATCCCGCGCTCTTTCTCGAGGTCGTTCGAGTCCATGACGCGCTCGTCCATCTGCTGGTTGGCGCGCACGGCGCCGGCCTGACGGAGAAGCGCGTCGACGAGCGTGGTTTTCCCATGGTCGACGTGGGCGATGATGGCAACGTTGCGGATGTCGTATCGAAACTGCGGCATGTTTGGGCTGTAACGTGTTAACGGAGAATGAATTCCTTGGCTTCGTTCCCATCCTGCGGCGAAGCGCGCAGGATCTCCGGTGATATCGCGATGATGTGGGCAAAATCGCAGGTTTGCGCGGTCGCACCGGAGATCCTGCGCGCTTCGCCGCAGGATTAAAATCGGCGCCATGCCTTGCGACCACGTCGGACCGAATGAATTGATCGAGATGGCGGAGGCGCATCTTCGCGAAGGCGGCGTCGCGCCGGAGTCCGGAATGCGGTTCCGGTGGAGTGAGAATCCGGTCGACGGGATGTGGGCGTCGATCGTGACGGAGATCGAGCGGCGCGGCGAACAGTGGATCGTGACGCGGCTCGACCGCAATCGCCAGCCGCTGCCGGACGGCGAGACAGGATTCCGCGCGCTGTGATCCGAAGCCTCTGCATTTTCTGCGGCTCGAATTCGGGAAACGATCCGGTCTACGCGAATGCCGCGCGCGATTTCGGCGTGTTGCTGGCGAAGTCGGACATCACGCTCGTCTACGGCGGCGGCCACGTCGGATTGATGGGAATCGTGGCGGATTCTGTACTGGCCGGCGGCGGCAAAGCGGTCGGCGTGATTCCGCGGATGTTATGGGACCGCGAAGTCGGCCATCGAAATCTGACCGAACTGCACATCGTCGAGACGATGCACGAACGGAAGGCGATGATGGCGTCGCTATCCGATGCGTTCGTCGCCCTCCCCGGCGGCCTCGGCACGCTCGAAGAGATCTTCGAAGTGTGGACGTGGGCGCAGCTCGGCATCCATCGCAAGCCGCTCGGATTCCTCGATGTTGCCGGCTTTTACGCGCCGTTGCTTTCGTCGCTCGACCGCAGCGTCGATGCGGGATTCATTCGCGCGCAGCATCGATCGATGGCCATCGTCGACGTCGATCCCGCGTCGCTGCTGCAGCGTTTGTCGGAGTATGCACCGCCGGTTGTGGAGAAGTGGATCAGCGCAGCGGAAACATAAATCGTAGCGCCGCCGGCTCGGCGGCTGGACCGCCAGCGGCTCGCTGGCGCGGTGCGATACGTGCCGCCGAGCCGGCGGCGGTCCAGCCGTCGGGCCGACGGCGCTACGAATGAAAAAGGCGGCTCGATGAGCCGCCTTTCGATTGATGCGATCGGGTGGAACTACTTGCTGGCGTTCACTTCGGTGCCGTCGCAGGCGCCGAGGTATTTGCCGGTCATCTTGGCGGACATGTCCTGGTCGTGCATCTTCATCTGCATCGAGCCTTCGTACGTGTCACCGTGGTAGGTCGTGCTGCCGGAGCCGGTCATGCCCGACTTCTCGCAGCTCATCTTCCACGAGACCGTGCTGCCTTCGACCTTGACGTCGGTGTACGTGCAGCCGCCGCGCTTGTCGCCCGTCTTCGGGATCAGGTTTTCAGCGTTTTCGGCCTGCTCCTTCGTGACGCAGACGGTCATCGTGTGCGGCGGCATCTTCATCGGCATGTTGGGCATTTCCATCGTGATCGTGCTCTCCCACTTGCCGGCTTTGGCGATGGGATCTTTGGCCATGACGGGGAGCGCGAGCGACACGACGATCGCGGACAAAACGAGATTGCGAAGCTTCATTGGAAATCCTCCGTTGGTTGGTTGAGCGGAGGATTATACGTCAGAGCTTTCGCACTCCTCGGCTGCGCGTGGACGGTTCGATGCGCAGCGCGCCGGTGAGCGCGGCCGATTCGTTGCCGCTCTTCACCATCACCACCACCGATCCCGCCGGCGTCGATGCGTCGACGGTGAACGTGGCGCTGACGTAGTTGCCCGACCACTTGAAGTCGGACGTGCGATGGAAGCCGGAATTGGGAACGTCGAAGGTGGTCATGCCGCTGGTGAAGCCGTCGCCGCCGACGCCGAGCGTGACGGTCGTGCCGGCGTGCAGCAGAGTGGGCATGGCCTGGAGTGACGCGTTGTCGGTGC
>Ga0157369_10000592_pt1 | contig 47171 bp, 47 predicted proteins | sample C25metaG_FD_113461 | JGI IMG/M metagenome (GOLD analysis project Ga0157369, IMG submission 113461) | Corn rhizosphere microbial communities from Kellogg Biological Station, Michigan, USA - C2-5 metaG | ecosystem: Host-associated > Plants > Roots > Rhizosphere > Soil | place: USA: Michigan... | reverse complement strand
GAAGTGGTGTTGATCTCATTCGTCTCGGCCAGTAGCTCGCTTTAGACCCTTGCCGACCTGCTTATTCGCTATCCTTGCGGACCGCGTTCAAGCGATCTGTACTCGGGCTCCGGGCTTACCGCCAACCGGATAAATCAGTTCAACGCTTCAGGACTCTATCCTGCCTTTGACTGGGTTTCCTGTTCTCCTCGACCAGCGCTTTGCTATAGAGCCTCGCTGGCCCTCCGTTCGTCATCCTCCCGGAGCTCTGGACGCTTGATTCGTTGGTTGCCCAACTTCTCTCGCGTTAGCACTCTGGCAGTCTGCGCAAGGTGACCTCGCTTGACCCCCGGACGCCGCACCAACCGGAAAAACTTAAGAAACTGTCAAAGAACAATTGTGTTTTACTCCTTCTATTTTTTGGGTCAATGAAAAAAACAAAAATCTAAAGGCTTTCGATTCAATCGAGTGCAGCTCGTTCACAGGGGCGTGCCGCATGAATGGTGCAACTGTCGATTTCCGCCGGGAGCGAAAATCCGCCAGGGGTACGGATTTCCGCGATTTCATGCACGATTGCGATAAACATTCTGAATGGATTAGGAACAAATGCCGAGATTCCCGCTGTGAAAATCTTACGAGAATCCTTGTCTGAAAAGGGTTTTCCCATGGCTCACGATGACGAGTTCTCCCCGAACATGAGCTGGGGAACGAAGCTGAAGAACCTCAAGATGATTGAGATTTGTTTTCGACAGCGCGGATTTGAGCGATTGCGGCTCCGAGTTATGGCAAAATTCAATCTATTTTCTAAGCGCCAGGTGCAAGCGGTTGCCCTCAGGGCGATCGTGCCTCAAAGACCGTTCGCTGTCGAGGAGAACAGATGGACAACGCAAGCGCAACACAAGCAGTTCAGGCTCTTGAGTCCGGGGCAAACGCCGCGCCCAAAAGTCAACAGCCGGGGCAAAGCCTCATTGCGATTGGATTGCTGGGGCTCGGTGTGATTGCGCTCAGATATGGTGATTTCGCGATGGTGTGGCAGCCTGTGCCCGACTGGCTCCCCGCGCGTCAAGCCGTGGCCTACGGCTGCGGCGTGCTGATGCTCCTGCTCGGGATCGGTCTGCTCTTCAAAGCCAGCGCGGCGCTAGCTTCTCGCGTTCTATTGCCGTACTTGTTTGTTTGGGCGTTGCTCAAGGTGCCTGCGGTCTTTGCTGCGCCGAACGTAGAGGGCGTGTATTTAGGGCTTGGGGAACTTACCATCTTGCTGGCCGGTGGATGGACGCTTTTTTGTGGGCTCGTAGGAGCCTCGCCTCATTCCAAACTGCGGTTTCTCTCGGGGGAAAGGGGCATTCGCGCAGCACGCGTGATGTTTGGCATTTCTGTGATCCCCGTTGGGCTCTCTCATTTGTTCTACAGTGCGCAAACCGCGGAGTTCGTTCCTGCCTGGCTACACTTCCGGCTGGGATGGGCTTGTCTGACGGGTGTGGGACAGGTCGCGGCCGGACTTGGCGTCCTGTTTTCAGTCTTACCCTGGCTGGCGGCCGCCTCCGAAGCTGGGATGATCACCTGCTTCACCCTGCTGGTGTGGCTTCCCGCCATTCTGCGATCTCCGCACGAGCGCCTGAACTGGACGGCGTTTTTCGTTTCCTGGATCATTGGTGCTGCGGCGTGGGTGGTGGCACAGAACGTCCCGCGAAAAACCGGAACCAGCAGCTAGTGAAAGCACCACAGGTGCCCTAGACGGCCGTCACCGTCGCCGGTGCTTCCACACTTGCGGCGCGCAAGAAACGGGCCGCCTCTTCCGGGGGGGTGGGATTGATGTAGAACCCCGTGCCCCATTCAAAGCCTCCGGTGCGCGTCAACTTCGGCACGTACTCGATGTGCCAGTGATAGTGGTCGTTGGCCGGGTCCTGCGTAGGTGAGCTGTGAATCACCAGGTTGTAGGCAGGACTGTCTAGCACCTGGTCGGCCTTGTTCAACAGCACACGGATTGCTTTGGCAAGGTTTTCGAACATGCGCGAGGACGAGTTCTCGAACGACGATTCGTGCTGCTTGGGTAGAATCCAGGTTTCAAACGGGAATCGCGGCGCATACGGGGCGATGGTGACAAAATCGTCATTTTCGGCGACAAGCCTGACACCTGATTCGGTCTCCTGCTGCACGATGTCGCAGAAGACGCAGCGCTCCTTATAGATGTAATACTGCTTGGCCCCTTCGATCTCTTCGGCCACGTAGATGGGCACGATCGGCAGGGCGATCAGCTGCGAGTGCGCATGCTCGAGGGACGCACCCGCGGAGTCGCCGTGGTTCTTGAAGATCAGGATGTACTTGAAGCGGCGGTCTTTCTTCAGATCAAGAATGCGGTCGCGGAATGTCCAGAGAACGTCTTCGATCTTTTTCGGAGGCAGGGTTGCCAAAGTCGCCTGGTGATCGTTGTTCTCAATAATCACTTCATGGGCGCCGATGCCATTCATGCGGTCAAACATGCCTTCGGCCTGCCGGTTCAGGTTGCCCTCAATTCCAAGCGCGGGAAATTTGTTGGGGACAACTCGCACCGTCCAGCCAGGGGTGTCGCGCTGCGGCGGCGGGCCGCCATTGTGGCTGGGACGGTAGGCCTGGATTTCAGGCGGAGTTTTGCTCTCGTTTCCGTAGCAGAAAGGGCAGAAGCCGCCCCTCATTTTGACAGCGTCGCGGGCGAAATCCGTGGGACGCTTGGCGCGATCGGTCGAAATAATAACCCAGCGGCCGACAATGGGATCTTTTCTCAGTTCCGGCAAGTTAAGTTGAATCCTCCGACCCGCTGCCACGCCGGGCTGTAATCCATTTTACGATGAGAAGGCGGCAATCTGAAACAGCCTCAATGTTTGCATGACGTCGATCCCATTCGACAACGGGGTAGCTCGACCTGTCTTTTTCCTACAAGCATTGTCATTGCAAATAGAATGGTCCCGCCATGGACGCGGCTGTCATTCTCGTGCCCTATGACTGCGGCTACTATCGCAGGCGAATGGGACTGGGGCCGGAAAGGATCCTCGACGCGGGATTAAAACCTCTGTTCGCCAAGATGAGGCTCGGCTTTACGGTGGAGGAGGTGGCGCTCGAGTTGGCGTATCCCACGGAAATCTCTGCCGCTTTTGAGCTCGCACGCAAGCTGGCCGACCGAGTGCGGGCTTGCCGGGCCGAAGGACGATTTCCGATTGTATTATCCGGCAACTGCAACGCCGCGCTGGGTACGGTGAGTGGCTGCGGACCAGAGAACACCGGAATTGTTTGGTTCGATGCTCACGGAGAAGCCACCACGCCAGAAACGACGATTTCGGGGTTCCTCGATGGGATGCCCCTGAGTACGATTGTCGGCCGCGCGTGGCAGGCATTGGCGAAAACCGTTCCGGGATTTAGTCCCGTCCCGGGGCGGGTGGTTTTTCTCATCGACGGCCGGGCGGCAGAGCCTGCTGAAGTCTCGCTTCTCGAGGAACTCGGAGTCAGACGGCTGTCGAACCCTGGTGAGTTGGCAGCCAAATTGGTCGAGGTCGCAAAGCAAGTCAGCCAATTCTATTTGCACATCGACCTGGATGTGCTCGAGCCGTCTCTTGCTACCGCGAACCAGTGGACTCCGGCGGGCGGAATTACGATCGAGGATCTTCTGCGCGGAGTGGCGGCTGCTCGGCGATCCGCGGAAATCGGAGCGCTCGGGGTGGGTTCCTACGATCCCGGGTGCGATCAAAATGGGAGGGCTCTCGAAGCTGTCGTGGCCGCGGTCGAGGCTCTCCTGAGGTGAGTCCGCCGCCACTGCCAGACAGCATTGATTTCCCTTGACCCGCGGCGGCTAATAGGTCAATAATGACACAGTCATGACTGACCTAATAATTCTGGCTACCTTGTTGCCCGGGGCCCAGCACGGGTATTCGCTGAAGCGGCAAGCAGGGTTGATCCTTGGCCAGGAGAACCTTCACAACAACCTTGTGTATCCCTTGCTAAGGCGGTTTGTAGCCAATCGATGGGTAAGTAAACAAGAAGTTCCAGGACAGAGAGGCCAAACCCGGCAACTGTATTCCTTGACCGTTCTTGGGAAAAAAGAACTGATCTTGCGGCTTAGCACGCTGAGCGAGCAAGACGCGCGCGACTCCAATGAATTCCGGCTTCGGGTGGGCATGTTTCAGGTCATTCCGCCCGAGGCTCGCCTGCACATCCTCGAGCGCAGGCAGGCGTTTTTGCAATCCAGGCTGGAAAAGCTTTCGGCAATTGAAAAGAACTTTGATCTGGACCGTTACGCAGGCGAGGTCACGCGGCGCTTACTTGCCGACAGCGAAGTTGAAATCAACTGGATCGAACACCTGCGACGAATTTCCAAGTGAGGTTTTGACAATGAGCTTACGGCACATGACGGTATGGCAAATTGAGCTGCTGCCCTGGTATGCCTTTGTCGCTGTCTGGGTTGTGGCAGCCTTGTGGGTGAAAACGACGAAGGAGGCCGAGCCCGTTTCGTCGCGTCTAGCATACGGTTCACTGATGGCTGCGGGATTCTATCTGCTGTTTTCCGAGCGGCTACCCTTGGGCGTGCTGGCAGGACGCTTTGTCGGGAAGTCCGACTGGATAGCGACGGTTGGAATTGCGCTGACGTTTGCTGGCGTAGGGCTTTCCATTTGGGCGCGGATCATTTTGGGCAGGAACTGGAGCGGAAAGGTCACCAGAAAAGTCGACCATCAGCTGATAAGGTCGGGGCCCTATGCCTTCGTGCGGCATCCGATTTATTCCGGCTTACTGCTCGCCGCAATTGGCACTGCCACGGTCGTCGGGGAGTGGCGGGCGGTCCTTGGGATTGCTCTCATCTTGGCATCGGAAAGCATAAAAGCTCGTCGAGAGGAACAATTCATGTCCGCAGAATTCGGAGATTCTTATGAAGAATATCGGCGGGGAACATGGTTTCTGATCCCGGGATGGTAAGCCTTGCACAACAGGCAAACAAAAAGGCAGGGCCGACCCCCTGCCGTTTCCGAAATCTGAACTCGTTTACTTACCCCGATTTACTGCTTTCTTGAGCTCCGCGCCAGCGGTGAACTTGGCTACTCGGCGGGCAGCGATCTTGATGGTTGCGCCTGTCTGGGGATTGCGACCATTGCGCGCTTTGCGTTGCGAGATTGAAAAGGTTCCAAATCCGATGAGAGCTACGCGGTCACCCTTTTTCAGAGCGCCCGTGATGCTCTCAACTGCGGTGTCGATTGCGCCAGCTGCCTGAGTTTTGCTGATGCCGCAGCCCGCAGCAATGCGGTCGATGAGATCTGCTTTATTCATATGTATCTCCTGTGGAGTTCTTCCTTGTCTCAGCGAGGACCTGTTGCGAGCGCACTCACTGCGCCGCAGAAAACTTGTCGCTGAATTGGAAACCCAATGCCAGCTATTTAGCGCCTGCCCTTTGTGAAAGTCAACTGTGAAAATCCGCGCCAGATGCCGAGTTTGGGTACAGGGCGCTCGGAATGAGCCGCCGCGGGCGGCAATCCCGTCCTCGGACGCGGGAACACCGAAACAAACGAAAGACTCTTCTGCGATTGCAAGCGCATGTAGCGATACCGATGCCATCGTTAAACGCTCGTCGCGGGCCGCTCTCGGACCCGGTTCCGGTGCTGCATTGGTTTTTGCCCGATTGTCCACAAGCATCTCCTCAGCTCCACAGAATGTGCACAGAGCTTCTGCCCTCAGCACTTGCGGGAAGCCTGTCGAGGGTGCAAAGTGGAATCAGAGCTTGTGATGAGAGTGTCGACGGAAGTTTGCCCGGTCTGCGGTGGAACTGGATGGAGGTTCGGCAAGTTGGACCGGCGGGTCAGCCGGTGTGATTGCCGTCTGAAGCAGAAAGGCGAGGCGCTCCTGGCCGCTGCTCGGATCCCCAGGCGCTATGAGCATTGCGAGCTGTCGAATTTCGAATTCGAAGGCCCTCAGAGCCATCTGGCACCTGCACGAATGGCAGCCTGCAGGTTCGTCGAAGAGTATCCGCTCGAGAACTCGGGATTGTTGCTGATTGGCAGCATTGGAGTGGGGAAGACCCACCTGGCAGCTGGCATCATCAAGGCACTCATCCTCAGCAAAGGGATCGGCTGTTTGTTCTATGACTACCGCGAACTGCTGAAGGAAATACAGAATTCGTATAACGACTCGGTCAGGGCCACGGAGTTACAGGTCTTGCGCCCGGTTTTTGAAACCGAGGTGCTGGTGCTCGATGAACTCGGCGCGGTGAAACCGACCGAATGGGTGTGGGATACCGTTAGTCTGATTCTGAATACGCGGTACAACGATAATCGGACGACCATTATTACAACCAATTATCCCGACGATCCGGCGCGCGAAACCTCGGGGAGCTCAGATTTTGCGCGGGCACAACGATCTGCCCGTGCTGAAACCTTGGGCGACCGGGTGGGCGAGCGGATGCGTTCCCGGCTGCACGAGATGTGCCGGATCATCAAGATGGAAGGCGCGGATTTCAGGCACATCAAAAGCGCCAGCTTCCGGTGAGAGAGCGACCGCGAAGAACCCGCAGTTGAGCTTCGATCCTTGCTCTCTTCGCCTGGGTGCCGCTTTCCGAAACCCCGCCGGCAAGACAGTCGAGCTCAGTACAGTCTGAAGCTGACTTCAACGTTGACCTCGACCGCGACCGGACGGCCGTCTTTCATCCCGGGGGCAAAGCGCCATTTTTGGACAGCTTCCATGGCTTTTTCGTCCAGGCCCATCCCCAACGAATGTGCCACCCGGACTTGGCGAACTGTGCCGGTAGGGTCGACAACCAGCGAGAGCACAACATTTCCCTGATACTTTACCCGGCGTGCTTCATCCGAGTACTCGGGATCCGGATTGTAGAGGACGCGCGGTGCCGTGACTCCGTTGCCGGAACGGTAGAAGCCACCTCCATATCCCAATCGATCGCCTGGACCGACGCCGGCACCCCTGCCTGTCCCAATTCCGGTTCCCGAGCGATCCCCGATGCCGCCAAGGTTCCCCGTACCGTTCGATGGGGTGATTGCGTTTGGCGAAAGCAGATCTCCGAGTTGCTTGGACTGTGGCAACTTTAGAACTGGCGGGCCCAGGACGCTTGCATCGGCCTGGAGTTTTGGTTTTTCGACGTGGACCAGGATGGCTGGCGGAGCGAGTTGTTCCTCCGAGAACTTCGGTGGCGTCCCGCGGCTGGCCCGCAGGGTACTGCGATCGCCACCGCCGCCGCCGCCTTTCGGATCGGTGTCCCCGGGCGGCAGAGGTGTGTAAGTCAGCTCGGCTAAAGAGCGCTTTTCAACCAGCGTCACATGGCCGACCCAAACTCCAGAGGCGATCAGGGCGACTAGGGCGGCATGGGACAGAAATGAAAGGAACAGACTGCGGGGATCTGCGGGAAGAACAGCGATTTGGCGGGTCGAGAAAGACGGTAAGGCTTCCTGCCTGAGCGATGGCAGAATCTCACTGGCGGCCTCGAGATCGCTTGATTCCAAGGACTCGGCTTGTTCGAGAAGCTCCTGTTTCAAGCGGGCATGGAATTGTTCATTCGGCAACAGACGTAGTTCCCTCGTGATCGGAGCAAGCCAATCCGGCGGGGCGGGCTCCTCTGACAGGTTCGCCTGCATGAGTGCGTCGATTTGGCGATCGAGTTCTTCTGCCAGCTGTTCGCGGTTCATAGCGTTCCTCCAAGTCGTTGCCGTAGGTTTTCGAGGGCGCGCAACTGCAATTGCTTCACCGCTCCTTCGCTGCGGCCGAGCTCTTCGGCGATCTCTCGGATGCTCTTCTGGTCGCGGAAGCGGCGAACGATGACATGCTTCTGGTCTGGCAAGAGCGATTCGACTACTTTCCCGAGCATTACCGTGCGCTCGATCTCCTCGCCCGCAATGCTTATGTCGCTGAGTTCTTGGGTAGAGTGCTTGCCCAGCTTTTGCCAGTGTTTCGACAGAACGTTCCAAGCGATCCCGTATAACCAGGCGACAAAAGGGGTTCCCTGCCACTTATAGCCCTGGATCGAGGCCAGGGCCTGATGGAAGACCTCGGCAGTCAAGTCCTGAGCCTCTTCGCGGGTGGAAAGCCGCCGCGCAAAAAAGGCATACACCCGGACAAAGTTTTGTTCGTACAGCTCCGCAAACCGGGCCGGCTCGTTTTGCGCCGCTTCGATCAGCTGACGATCGTCAGAATCGCGCTCCAGGGTTTTCACTGCACTCTCCGCGGTCCGTATTTCTGTAAGGTCTATGGACCGCGGAAGGCGAAAAGTTATGCGGCTCGGCACAGATTGTGAGATGCATTCCGGGCCCGACACCAGTCCTTGATTGACAGGGCAGCCGCGGGAATGTAGATTCAATCTGCTTTCAAGCGTTACGCGCGTTCGTGTGCGGCGGCCGGTCGCGTCGCAGCACAGGAACAGGGAAGCGGGTGCAAGTCCCGCGCTGCCGCGCAACTGTAAGCGAGGACATCGCCTCGGGCCACTGGAGCAATCCGGGAAGGGTCGAGGCTGGAGTGGATGTAAGTTTTGGCGGGGGAAGACCCCCGGTCAGAGTCGAACATCCTTACTCGCGAGCCAGGAGACCGGCGCGAATCGCACAAATCAACCCCTTTCGCGAGCAAAGGAGGAAGTGATGCGTTTTCTCTCCCGGCTTTTGGCCGTTGTTGTTGTCTTCTGCTTCCCAACCATCACCCTGGCTTCTGAGCTGACTGTTAAAGTTGCCGATGCATCGCAGGCTCCGGTTTTTGGGGCGCAGGTCGAAGTGTTCGCGGAAAGTTCTTCGCGTCCGATCGCGATGAGCGTGACCTCTGCCCAGGGCATTGCGCGCTTTCATCATTTGGCGGAGGCCCCGGTACAGATCCGCGTGCTCGCGGCGGGGTTCGCGGAAGAGAAGCACACGTTCTCTGCCGGAGCTGAGCAAATCACGATTACCTTGCATCCGGCAGTTGCTACCGAGACGGTCGTAGTGTTGGCAACCCGCACCCCTGTATCCAGCGACGAAACCGGATCCTCGATTGCCTTGCTCACCGGTTCGGAACTTGAAACCATGCATCCGGTGGCCGCCAACGATGCCTTGCGTTTTCTTCCCGGCGCGATTGTTTCAACCGCCGGCCAGCGCGGAGGTCTGGGGTCGCTGTTCGTGCGCGGCGGAGACTCGCGTTACAACAAGGTACTGGTGGACGGCGTTGCGGTGAACGATCCCGGCGGCACCTTCGACTTCGGTACGCTGCCGGTCTTTGAGGCGGATCGTGTGGAGTTCTTGCGTGGTGCCGAGAGCACGCTCTATGGCTCCGATGCGATGACCAGCGTAGTACAGGTGGAGAGCCGGACCGGAGCCACATCGGTTCCGGAACTGAGCTTCGGCGCCGATGCCGGGAGCTACGGTACACAGAACGGCTACGCGTCGCTGTCCGGTGCGAACTCTCGCTTCGATTACAACCTGTACGGCAATCAGTTCAACACCAGCGGTTCCGGGCCGAATGCGGATTACTCGAATTCGCTTGCAGGCGCGAACGCAGGTCTCAAACTGAATGATTGGGCATGGTTGCGATTGAGAATGCGCCACCAGAACAGCGTTGCCGGAGTACAAAGTGAGTGGAACTTTAACGGCGATCCGCTGCTCGAGCCGGACCTTGATCAGCGAGCGAGACTCAACAGTTTTTTGAGCAGCCTTGAATTGGCAATCGGAGGAAATTCACGGTTCCGGCAACGATTGCAGGGATTCGACTACACCCAGCATCGAACCAACGAAGATCACATCAGCGAACCGGGGCGCTACGACAGTGCTTTCGGATTCAACATCGATACTCCTTTTCATACGATCGACAACGCAAACCGTGCGGGGGCGAATTACCAGGCCGACTACGCAGAGAGCAGCAGCGCTGTGAGCACCGGAGGATATGAATTCGAGAATGAAACCGGGGCGGTCGGCGATACGCTGTCGAGCGTTCCGAATCCTGGTTTGCGCAGGAACCATGCCTTATTTGGGCAGCAGGTTCTGGTGTTTTCTCGAGGATCGATAATCGCCGGTGGCAGGTGGGTGCACAACCAGAGCTTCGGAAACAAGTTTGTGCCAAGGATTGCCCTGTCTCTGGTCGCCCGCAACGGTGGGAATTTCTTCGCGAGCACGCGTCTGCGATTTGGATACGCTACTGGAATTAAGGAGCCGTCGTTTGCAGAGTCGTTTGGAAATGCCGGGGACTTTGTCACGCTTCCCAATCCCGGACTCAAGCCGGAACAGACGCGCTCGTTCGAGGCGGGAGTGGAGCAGAGCTTTACCAGCCGCTATGCGCTGAGCGCGACCTACTTCAATAACCTCTTCCGTAACAAGATCGACTTTAATTTTATTGGGTGTGATCCAGTTACGTTTGTCTGCAGCGGGCAGTACGTGAATGTGAACGAAGCCATTGCCCATGGCGCTGAGGTGGAATTCCAGGGGCGGCCGGCCTCACGCATTCGAACCACGCTCGCCTATGCCTACACCTCCACGCAGATCCTTAAGCAACCGTTCGCCTTCGATCCGTTGCTGATGCCCGGGCAGCCGCTGCTGCGCAGGCCTAAGCATTCGGCAACGGCACTGATCACCTACCTCGGATCTCGATGGGGGGCGGAGGCAAGCAGCAGCTTTGTCGGGCGCAGGGCAGATTCCGACTTTCTTGGATTTGGCATCACGCACGCACCCGGATACGTGGTGGTGAACGCGGGTCTCTGGTATCGTGTGCACCCACGCGTCACTGCGTACGTAAATGGCGAGAACCTGACCAACAGGTTCTATGAAGAGGTGACGGGGTATCCAGCCCTGGGGGCTAATTTCCGCGCCGGAATCCGGTTCCGGGTCGGTGGCGAATAGAGTGTCCAAGGAAGGACTTGCTCTCCCCGACAGGATCTTCGACGAGAGTAACCGCAGCCTGGTCGTTGAAGAAGGCAGGCATGCGCGCGGCTGAGCTGGCCCCGCCGTAGCGGTTGCGGACGGCAAGGAGCTTTTCCAGATGCGAGCAGTCGAGCGGTTGTTGTTTACCCAGCAATTGAGTCACGAGAGTGATCTGGGCAAAGTGCTCAACGGTTTCCATCTTCATATATGCGGACTGTAGATCCGCGCCGTAGGTGACCACGCCATGATTCGCCATCAGAATGGCGTCGTAGTCGGGGATGAGCGGCTTCAACGTCTCAGCCAACTCGGGAGTGCCAGGAGTGCCGTAGGGGGCGAGTGGAATCTGACCGAGACCGATGACCACTTCACAGACCAGCGGCTGGTTGAGCGCCATTCCGGCAGCAGCGAACCCGGTTGCGGTTCGGGGATGAGCGTGAACCACGGCATTCACATCCGGCCGCATGCGGTAAACCAGCAGGTGCATGCCGATTTCGCTCGTGACCTCGCGGCGGCCTTTGAGCTTGCGACCCTCCATGTCCACAATGACGAGGTCGGAGGCCTTCATCATGCCCTTGGACATGCCCGTTGGAGTAACTAGAACGCGCTCGCTGTCCAAACGGACCGAGAGATTCCCGTCGGTTGCGGCTATGAATCCGCACGTATGCAGAAGGGCGCCGCAGCGTATGATTTCACGCCGTAAGTGGTGTTCTGTAGCCATTTCCCCGAGCAGCACGAATGTTACCTCACCAATGCAACAGAAACAATGCATAGTTTGGCGGTTGGGTTAGGAAATTACAGAACTGATACATTCAAGACGTGCTGGTTTCCGATTTTGACTATTCCCTTCCCGAGGATCGGATCGCTCAGGAGCCGCTCGAAGAGCGGGCGAGTTCACGGATGCTGCGGCTGGTGCGAAGGGATGGCCGGATTGAGGACCGGTCCTTCCGCGAATTGCCCGACTTACTCCACCCTGGCGACCTCGTCGTCTTCAATAACACCAAGGTATTTCCCGCGCGCCTCTACGGGCATAGAAGTGGTTCGCGGGCACAACCACTGAGCAGGCAAAATCCAGCCTCTCGTGAGTTCTTGAGAGGGCGAGTGGAGGTCCTGTTGACCAGGCAGCGATCCCATCAGCCCAATGAGTGGGAATGCCTGGTGCGGCCGGGGCGAAAGATCGGGTTGGCAGAGAAGTTGTTTTTTGGCGAGGGGCTGGTCGCCGAAGTCATCGGCCGAGGAAGTTTTGGAGAGCGCAACATACGCTTCGATCCCGTGCCCGACTTTATCGAGCGCTTAGAGCGGATGGGACACGTGCCCCTCCCCCCTTACATCGCGCGGGAGGATCGGACACGAGACCGAGAGCGTTACCAGACCGTTTATGCGCGGGAGCTAGGCTCGGTTGCGGCGCCGACTGCGGGTTTGCATTTCACGCCGGAGATCATCAGCCAATTGGCCGAGCGAGGCATTGACACAGCCGAGGTCACACTGCATGTCGGGCTTGGGACCTTTCAGCCGGTGCGTGTTGATAGGGTCGAACAGCACCAGTTGCACGCCGAGGCGTACAGCATTTCTGGAGCCTCGGCGGGGAAGATCAATCATGCGCTCGAAGACGGACGACGTGTGGTCGCGATTGGAACGACGACGGTTCGAACCCTGGAATTTGCCGCGCGCGAGACCGGCCGCGTGCAGGCGGGCAGCGGCCAGGCAGATTTATTTATCTATCCCGGCTTTCATTTTGCCGTGGTTGGCGTGATGCTGACCAATTTTCATTTGCCGCGATCGACGCTGCTGATGCTGGTGTGTGCCTTCGGCGGGAAAGAGCGGGTGCTAGGGGCGTATCGGCATGCGGTCGAGGAAAAATACCGGTTTTATTCATACGGCGATTGCATGCTGGTGGAATAGGGGCTGCCCGATGAGCCCAAGCACCGTCGACCACAGAACTCTTCTCGGGATTCCCTTGTGCCGAAATCGTGCGTAGGTTGGCGGGGATATACTTTTGAGGAGCTATGGCGACCCAAATTGTTCCACGACAGCTCTCGATTCAGGACTTTATTTCCGAACTCCGGCAATTCCCCGAGTCAGCCTTCGTTCACACCACTGAGCTCCTTGCCTTCCTGCAGCGAACCGGCGTGCAACCTGAGACCCTGTCGCCCTACCTCAATTGGGATCGTCAGCACTACACGCGCAACCTCATCGACAAGACGCCGCTGTATGAGTTGATTGCGATCTGCTGGGAAGTGGGACAGGTAAGTTCGGTTCATAATCATCGGGAGCAGAATTGCTGGATGGCGGTGCCGATGGGCCGGCTGCAGGTGGAAAACTTCCATCTTGCATCGCAGGATCTCGAACAGGGAGTGTGCAAGCTCACGCCGACCGAGACGGTCGAGATGAGCCCGGCTCGTCCCTGCGCTGTCGATCCGTCGGACCCGGTGCACCGAGTGGTGAATGCAAGACAATTTGGCGAGCGTGCGGTGAGCCTGCACATCTACTCGCGCCCGTTCGATACCTGCGTCGTCTATTCGCCGGAGCAGGGAACGTGCGGCGTGATCAAGCTGCACTACACCACGATGTTTGGAAAGCCGGCTTAGGCAACCAAGCCTTCCCCCTCCACAATTGCTGACTGAGCTGCTGAATGCCCGGTGCTTCCTTGTTAGACTTGAGTCTTGCCACCGAAGAGAAAATCCTCTGACCCCCTCGAGACGGCGCAGTCGAGTCCTGCGGCCCCGTTAAAACCGGCGGTGCTGCCCCAGCCGGATCCGAACCGAATCTTTCTGATGGATGCCATGTCCTTTATATTCCGCGCCTATCACGCCATGGCGCGCCAGCGCGGGATGTCTACGCGGAGGGGGTTGCCGACGGCCGCCATCTATGTGTTTGTGAACATGCTGCGCAAGCTGCGGGAGGACTTTTCCCCGCATCATCTTGCAGCCGTCTTCGACGTGGCCGCGCCTACTTTTCGCGATCAGCAATACAAGGAGTACAAGGCCAATCGCAGCGAGATGCCCGGGGATCTCGCGCAGCAGATACCCTATATCCGCCGCGCGCTCGAAGCCTACCGCATCCCGATTCTTGAGGTGCCGGGCTATGAAGCCGACGACGTCATCGGGACGCTGGCGAAGAAAGCAGCCGATGGCGGCCGCCCGGTGTATGTGGTTTCCAGTGACAAGGACATGTTGCAGCTGGTGAATGACCGCGTGCAGGTGCTGAACCCGCCAAAAGACAACCTCATCTGCGATGCCGCAAAGGTCGAAGAGATTCTGGGCGTGCCGCCCCATCGGGTGATCGACGTGATGGCGCTGAGGGGCGATTCCATCGACAACATACCTGGTGCGCCCGGAATCGGCGACAAAGGTTCGGTGGAATTGATCCAGAGATTTGGATCCCTCGAAGCCGCGCTCGACCATGCTGCCGAGGTGGAGCGAAAGACGTACCGCGAATCCCTGCAGAATAATCGCGAGCAGATCCTGATGAGTAAGGATCTGGTCACCATCAAATGCGACGTGGACATCGAACTGGATGTCGAGAAGATGCATACAGGGGAGCCGGACGTGGAGGCACTGCGGGCGTTGTTTACAGAATTAGAGTTCACCTCGCTGCTCAAAGAGGTGTTGCCGGTTGTCGAAACCGGCCCGGGTGACTATGGCGAAGCGAAATCCGCTGCGGAGATTGAGGCTGTTGTTCGAAGGCTAGGACCGGGCGCCTCGCTCGCAGTTGCCGTTGAAATCGAAGAACAAGCGCTCGAGACCGAGGGATCGCCAAGCGAAGAGCCCGAAGAGCCATGGCTGCTTCTGAACGTCGAAACCGAGGACAAGAACAACCCGCGCGCCTTGGCGATCTCAGCAACAACGGGTTCAGCCCTCACCATTCGGACGGGGTCGGAAGCGGACGCGGTGTTGAATTCCGTGCTCCGGGATCCCACGCTGCCGAAAGCCATTCATGATTGGAAGGCAGCGGCGCATGTGCTTCCAGACACAGCTTTAGAAGGCGTAGAGCACGATACAAAGCTGTACTCGTATCTTTTGGACCCGACCTATTCGTCGCATTCTCTCGGGGAAGTCGCCCTTCGGCGGTTCAATGTGAAGCTGAGCGGCTCTCTCGCTGAAGCTGCGGAAATGACGGGACGCCTCGCCTCCGCTCTCCGCGCGGAGGTTGAAGAGGAGAAGTTGCTGAAATTGTACGAGGAAATCGATCTGCCGCTGGTTCCGGTACTTACGCGTATGGAACAGGCGGGAGTTGCGATCGATCGCGAAGCCTTGGATACGATGTCGGCGCGGCTGGAGAAAGAGATTGGCGCCAAAGCGAAAGAGATCTATGACTGCTGCGGCTCGGAGTTTAACATCAACTCGCCCAAGCAACTTGGGGATGTGCTGTTCAACAAGCTGAACCTTCCTAAGCCTGTGAAGTATGGCAAGGGGAAGACGATCTCCACCGCGGTGGATGTGCTTGAGTCGCTGGCGGCGGACCATAAAGCACCGAAGCTGGTGCTCGAGTACCGGCAGCTTGCGAAGCTGAAATCCACCTACGTGGATGCATTGCCCGCGTTATTGAACCACGGAACCGGACGCCTGCACACCACATTTGATCAAACCGGGACCGCGACAGGGCGGCTTTCCTCCGCCAATCCTAATCTGCAGAACATTCCGATTCGGACGGAATTGGGGCGCGAGATTCGAGCCGCGTTCACTGCGCAAGCTGGCTGCATCTTGCTGGCGGCGGATTATTCGCAGATCGAGTTGCGGCTGCTGGCGCATTACTCGAAGGATCCGCTTCTGGTCGAAGCCTTCCGGCGCGGCGATGACATTCATACCCTCACCGCTTCGCAAGTGTTTGGAGTACCTCCGCTCATGGTCACGCCGGAGCATCGGCGGCAGGCCAAGGTGGTGAACTTTGGAATTGTTTACGGCCTCTCGCCGTTTGGATTGTCGCAGAATTTAGGGATTGAGACCTCCGAGGCCAAGAAGTACATCGAAGCCTACTTCGAGAAATACGCCGGCGTTCGCGCGTTCATTGATCGCACCCTCGAAGGAACACGACGCGACGGCAAAGTAAAAACGCTTTTTGGGCGCGTCCGGCCGATCCCGGACATCAACAGCAAGAACTTCAACCTTCGCGGATTTGCCGAGCGGACGGCGGTGAACACTCCCCTGCAGGGGACCGCCGCCGACTTGATCAAGTTGGCAATGATCCGCATTGATGCGGCGATCCGCGAGCGCGAGTTGCAGTCGCGCATGACCTTACAGGTCCACGACGAGCTGGTATTCGAAGTTCCCGAAAGCGAGGGGGACATCATGCGGAGCCTGGTGCGCGAACAGATGGAACAGGTACATCCGCTTTCAGTTCCCTTGGTGGTTGAGATCGGCGCGGGTAAGAACTGGCGCGATCTAAATTGAGCGGTTGGGATGACCCGCTTGGCGGTCTTCCCTTTGTTTCCCCTTAGATCCTGGCGATCGACTTCGGTCATTTTTTGTCGAAACCATCTGACGCCCCGCCCGCCGGTCAAAGGGGAAAATGCGGATCGTGATCCCCATGTGCCGAAAGGGCCATTGCCCGAGGGGCCAAGTTTCGCCCGGCCTACAATAGAACGATGGCTCGAGGCTGGGAGAGCAAGTCGATAGAACAGCAGCAGGAGGAAGCGTCTGCCGAGAAAGTCCGTCGCCAACCGCTCACTCCAGAGCAGATCGCGAAGGAGAACCGACGCAAGGGGCTCGAGCTTTCCAGGCAGCGCATGGTGCAGCAGATGGAAACTGCATCGAACCCGAACTATCGCCAGATGCTGGAAGGGGCGTTGAGAGACCTGGACAAGGAACTCAAGAGCCTGGGTTCGGGGTAATGGTTCGGGGCCAGTAGAATAGAACCGTGAAGAAATTCTGGGAGAGCGGCCCAAATCGAGCTTCTGAGAGCTGCGGTTGCGAAGGCGCGGTGTCCTTTGAGTCCCCGCCGGATCGCCCACGCGACGCCCAAGCAAGGATGCGCCCGGCACAGGTGCCGGTTCCAGGAGGAATGCAGATCGGCTCCGTGGCGATTACTCCGGCCACCGTCCTTGCGCCGATGGCGGGAGTTACCGACACGGTGTTTCGCCGATTCATCCGAAATCTCGGCGGGTGCGGATTGATCATGACCGAGTTCACTTCCGCCGACGGCGTGCTCCGCGCCAAGGACAAAAAGGCCAAGCGCTATCTTCATTTCTACGAGGACGAGCATCCGATCTCGGCGCAGCTTTTTGGCAGCGACCCTGGAGTGATGGCCGATGCGGCGAGAATTGTCGAGGACCTTGGGTTCGATTTGGTTGACCTGAATCTCGGCTGTCCGGCCAAGAAGGTCGTGAAGTGCAACGGCGGCTCGGGGCTGCTACGTGATTTGCCGCGCATTCGATCGATCTTTGAAGCGGTGAGGGCGGCGGTGAGGATTCCGTTTACCGTGAAGTTCCGCGCGGGATGGAATGACGAAGAGATTGTCTGCGTCGAACTGGCAAAGATGGCGGAGGACTGCGGTTTGTGTGCCGTTGCGCTTCATGCGCGCACGCGTGAGCAGGGCTACAGCGGGTATGCGCGCTGGGAATGGATTCGAGCGGTCAAACAGGCGGTAAAGATTCCCGTGATTGGGAACGGTGACATTCGTACGCCGGAAGATGCTTGCGCGATGGTTGCGGCAACCGGGTGCGACGCCGTGATGATTGGGCGGACTGCCCCGGCGAATCCCTGGATCTTTCGCCAGATTCAGCAGTATTGCCAGAGCCGTCCCTCCCGCCTGTCTGAATGGGCCAATCCTCCGCTTGGCGGGAATGGCTCTGACTCGGAAAATCGAGATTATGATCAGCCCTCGGAAGGGGATCGCTACCAAATGATTCGCACCTACTTCCAGATGCTGATTGAGGAAGAGTTGCCGGATGCAACCGGAAAAATGAAGCAATTCGCATCATGGTTTACCCACGGGGTGAGCGGCGGAGCGGCCTTGCGCAAGGAGATCTACGAATCGAAGACCGCGCCGGAGATCCTCGCCAGAGTTGAGGGCTTCTTTGAGGCCCGCTTGTGTGTCCCAAGTAGCGCAGGCACTTTGCTTGACCAATGACAGTGGCTCCGGGGAGTTTTCCGCGCACGCGGGTTCTTCCGCTGCCCAACTGATTTCCTCGTCGAAGCAGAGAAGTCGCGGCAACGCGGCCGGGAGAAAAGGGCTCTCCAATGTCGAGCCATTGTCAGCGCCCGGCCGATTGAGGGACCATAGCTGCGCTTTGAAAGGCGATAATGGTGGACCAGACCTCCAGACCGATGCCGTTGGCCATCTGCTCTAAATCAACCATGTTGTGTGCCAAGAAGATGAGCACGGAGCCTTCTTTGGGATCGGCCTGCCACCAACCTCCAAAGGCGCCCGGCCAGCTTACGGTTCCAACGCCGCCCCGGCGCATGAAGTCCTTGTCGTCGGTTTCGAGCACGACAGATACGCCCAGACCAAATCCTCGACCTACGGCAAAGGGTTTGCCCCCAAACAAACTGAAATTCGCACGTTGGCTGTCCGTGAGTTGATTGGACATCATTTTCTTGAGTGTTTGAGGGCGCAGGAGGCGAGTGTCCTCCACCGCGCCGTCATTAAGGAATAGACGGGCGAACCTCAGATAATCATCGGCGGTCGACCACAGCCCTGCCCCACCGGACTCGTACGCCATATTCAGTGGACGTTCCGCCACGATCCCGCCACCAAAGGTTACGCGTTTGATCAGGTGGCCGGATTCGTCGAAACCGTAGGCCGCAGCCCGGCGATCCCACTTTTCTCGTGGAACGACGAAACTGGTGTCCTTCATCTTCAACGGAGCGAAGATAAGCCGCTCGAGTACTGCTCCGAGGCGCTCACCTTCGATTCTCGCGATCAGCAATCCCAGAAGGTCGGTCGCACACCCGTAGGTCATTGCCGTTCCCGGCTGACACACTAGTGGCAGCCTCGCGAGCCCCCCAATCCAATCGTCGGGCAGGACATGACTATCGATGTCGCCTCCGAGCGTCTCGCGATATGCCCGGGCAAGAGGGCCTCGGTGAAAATCCGCGTAACTGAGTCCGGCACGATGCGTCAGCAGATCGCCAAAGGTAATTGGGTGTTCAGCTGCGACCGTCTCATTCAACGGACCGTTGGGAGATCGGAGGACCTGCATCCGGGAAAACTCGGGGGCATAGCGAGTGATGGGCTCATCCAGGTCGATCTTCCCCTGGTCCACCAACATCAAGGCGGCCACCGAGGTGATGGGTTTAGTCATCGAGGCGATGCGAAAGATGGTGTCCCGAACAATCGGGCTCATGGCTTCCAGGTCGCGCCAGCCCACGCAGGTAGACAAAGCCTCGCCTTCAGATTCCTGCCAAACTAAGGTTGCGGCTCCCGCGAGTTGTCCATGATCGATGACAGGTTGCAAAGCAGCTTGAATGTTTTCTTGATTGAACATAGGTTTTCAGATAATATACCTAAACTATAAAATAATTTCTCTACAAAATCAAGATGTCAAATTCCGAACAGTCGCGCCGGTCGCAGCCCAAGGGGGATAAACGCGAACGCACCCGTGCCAAGTTGCTAGAGGCGGCGCGTTCCCTGATTCGTGAAAAGGGTTTTGAGCAGACGACGCTCGAAGAGATTGCCGAAAGAGCCGGCATGACAACCGGAGCGATTTACGGCAACTTCAAAAACCGCGACGATCTGTTCATTGCACTCGGACACGCCTATTGGCGGCCCATTGTCCCGAAAGTGAAGACGCCTACCAGCTTTGCTGAAATCATGCGCGCGATGGCCGAGGCGACCATTAGGGCAATCCCCGAACGCAGTACTGCCGCGGTCGGCCGGCTGACTGGTTTGGCGTACGCCTTGACCCATGAGGAGCTGCGCTCGCGGGTAAAAAAAGTCACCGCCGAGAGTTACGCCTTTGGCGAGCAGTGGCTTCAGTCAGCCACCGAAGGGGAGGTTCTTCCCATGCCCGCTGACCAATTAGTAGCGGTGATTCACGTCCTTACCGAAGGCCTCGTAATTCAAAGATTGTTAACTCCGGAGCTCGTTCCGGATGAAGTGATCCGGTCAGCCTTTGCGGCACTCGCGAGAAACTCGACGAAAGAGCCGACCAAGGTTCCAAAGCACTAGGTGCGAAGCCGTTTCCGGCGGGACACTTTCTGTCGATCGACGACCGTGATCTTTCCCCGATCATCCTGTTCGAGAGAAGCCCACGGGATCTCGTGATCGTGGGTAAACATCACCAGCCAGTCTTCGGGAATCGCGCGCGAGTAGAAGCGCTTCCGGCTTTCTACGCTTTCGACCGGGTAGAGATCGAAAGACATCAGCCAGTACAGATCGAGATGGTTGCTGGTGGGGATCAGGTCTGAGATATAGCAGGCGGTCTTACCGCCATCCCGGATCATGATGGCCTGCATATCGCGGGTGTGGCCGGGATAGACCTCAACCGAAATGCCGGGAAGGATTTCCGCGCTGCCGCGCACGAGCTGCATCTGCCCGCTTTCAACCAACGGATCGTAGTTCTCGGCAAAAAAACTCACGCTGTCGCGCTGATTTTCATGTGCGTGATGCCACTCGCCTTCTTGCGCATAATACTTGGCCTTCGGAAAGGTTGGTTCAATCGAACCGTTCCGTCGCACGGTGTTCCAGCCGCAATGGTCAAAGTGAAGGTGGGAGTTGATGACGATGTCGATGTCTTCGGGGGCAAGGCCGGCAGCCTGGAGGCTATCCAGGAGCTTTGCGGGCTGTCCGTAGATGTGCGCCATCTTCTCGGGAAGCTTGTTGCCGATCCCGGTCTCGATGAGGACATTCTTGTCTCCGGTGCGAACCAGCACTGAATTCAGACCCGAGGGAACACGGTTGTTCTCATCTGCCGGCAGCTTCTTCGACCAGAGCATTTTCGGCACGACGCTGAAGTAGGCGCCTCCATCGAGGTGATGAATGCCGTCCGAGAGGGAGATGAGTTCGAAGTTGCCGATGGTGGTGCTCGCCGGAAGCTCGTGCGCTGGGGGCATCGGCTGATTCTAAAACAAGGCGAAACCGGAAGATTAGAACCGCGGAAGCATCCAGCAGGGGCGCCCAAGCCAACCCATCGATGGCCACGAAGCTCCTCCATCGCCGAACGGCCCGAGGCGCCAGGGTTCAGGGATTCGACTGCGCACGCGTGTTAAAATGAGCCCAACTCCCGATGTCTCCTGAAATAGAGCAACTCATCACGTTGCAACATGCCGATTCCGAGATTCGGCGTCTGAATGCCGAAATCGCCGAGCTTCCCAAACGGGTTGCCGTCATTGAACAAAAGCTTGCCGGCACGAAAGCTGCGCTTGAAAAAGCCAAAAACGCGGTGAAAGGCGACGAAGCAGCCCGGCGCAAGCACGAAACCGCGATCACCGACCTGCGCACCAAGATTTCAAAATACCGCGACCAATCGCTCGATGTAAAAACCAACGATCAGTACAAGGCGCTGATGCATGAGATCCAATTTGCGGAACAGGAAATCAGCACCAATGAGGACAAGATTCTTGAGCTGATGGTGAACGCGGAAGTTCGCGAGAAGGAAGTCAAGGCCGCCGAGGTGGAGTTGAAAGCTGAGACCGCGGAGATCGAGAAGGAGAAGGCGCACGAACGCGAGGAGACGGCCAAGGACGAGAAGGAGCTGTCGGAATGGAGAGCCAAGCGGGAGGCGGCCAGGAGCGCGGTGGACCCCGATCTGATCCGCCACTATGAGCGCGTGCTGAAGTTCCGGGGATCGGGGCTGGCGGAAGTTCGCGACCAGAAGTGCATGGGATGCTCGGTGATGCTGCGTCCGCAAACTTTCAATGACGTCAAGACCGGCAAACTGATTTTCTGCGACTCCTGTCAGCGAATTTTGTATTACGACCCGTCCAAGGATACTCCGAGTGAGCAGCCCATGGACAAACCGAACCGGAAGCGTCCACGTCCGAAGCTCGATGCCAGCCATGCCTGGTATTACCGTGCGGAATACAACAATGATGGCGAGGTGTTTCTCAGCTTCTCGAACTCGGACGCCATGGCCGTGCGCCGGGTCTATGACGCCGCGACCGGACGCCGTCTGGGCGATCTGCTCGCGCGGGAAGGAGCATATCGTCAGGCGTTTCCCGAAGAGATCACCGATGCCATTCGCCTGAATGGCAACTGGACAGACGACGAACAAGACGCATGGGAGGATGAACTGCCAAGTTCTGTCTTGGACGCCCTGCAACGCGACCTTGACCTAGCGCGGGCGGAAAGAGCCGCGCACCACGAACCGTCGCCTACTAGCGTTGCAAGCTAGTCCTCCGCTGGCGGTCGCCCCCCGCACCACTTTTCTTAGCCGGGTTCTCGGCCTAGAGCTTCTTCCTGTCGAGTTTTGGGTGGTCACACTCGCCGGGTCGATCGCTCGCGCGTTTCGCGGCCGAGCATTGGCTGTAAGATCTTGCGATGGACCAGGCATCGCGTTCTGAGCTTCCGGTTGTCACGATCTCCAGCCGCGGGGCGGACCGCCTAAGGGCAGGGCACGTTTGGGTGTACCGCTCGGATGTGCTTGACGCCGCTGGCATCGATCCGGGAGCGCTGGTGCTTGTCAAGGAACGGGCCCATGGGGCTCCGGATCGGCGCGCCAGCCGGGCTTTGGCGAACAAGAAGATCCATGCCGCCCCAATTCTGGGCTCCGCGTTCTACAGCACGGCGTCTGAAATCGCTATTCGGATGATCTCCCGGAGAGCCGTCGAAGATCTGGAGCAATTGGTGCGCGAGCGGATCCGCGCTGCCGTCGCCTATCGGGAGCGGTTTGTGCGGAATACAAATGCATATCGCGTGGTCTTCAGCGAGGGAGATTTTTTACCGGGGCTGATCGTCGACCGGTACAACGATGTCCTCTCGCTACAGGTGCTGGCGCAGGCGATGGATTCTGAGCCCATGCGGAGGGTGTTGCTTTCTGAACTGCAGCAAAGGCTCGCGCCGCTGGCGATCGTCGAGAGAGTCGATTCGCGGGTGAGAAAACTCGAGCAGCTGCCCGAGAAGCAAAGCGCAGTCATTTGGAATCACTCGAGCGCATCCGCCGCACTGAGCCCGGCTAAGGGAGAGGAACCTGCAACTTCCGGACGAAAACCCGATCCCTCAGCCTCAGAGATCCCGGTTGCTCCCCATCTCGGCACCGAAATTCAAATGAATGGAGTTAGGTTTACGCACGACCCGCTTGCGGGACAAAAGACTGGAAGCTTTCTCGATCAGAGGGAGAACTATGCCGCAGCAGAGAATTACGCCCGCGGCGCCGCCCTCGACGTCTTCACCTATCAGGGAGGATTTGCCCTCCATCTCGCGCGCGTGTGCGACAGGGTTACGGGTGTGGACAGCTCGCGTCCGGCTCTTGAGGCCGCTGAAGCCAACGCACTGCTCAACGGGCACGACATCGAATGGATCGAGGCGAACGCCTTTGACCTGCTCCGGGACTACTCGGCCGCCGGAGAGCAGTACGACACCATCGTTCTCGACCCCCCTGCCTTTGCCAAGTCCCGTCAGAACCGGGAAACCGCGATTCGTGGGTACAAGGAACTCAACCTGCGCGCACTGAAGATGCTGCGGCCGGGAGGCGTTCTGATCACCTGCTCGTGCTCCTACCATGTCAGTGCCGCCGACCTCATCGAGGTGGTTTCTTCGGCGGCTCAGGATTCGCACAGGATTATTCGAATTTTGGAAAACCGTGGCCAGTCGAAAGATCATCCGAGCGTACTGGGAATACCAGAGACGTCTTACCTAAAGTGCCTGATATCAGTCGTAAGCTACTAAAAACTAAAGCGTTTTAAATACTTGACAATAACGCGCTCATATTTTATGCTTTGCTTGTTATTAACAGGCAAGCGTTGGCGGGCCTGCGGGCCCGGAAGACACATAAAAATTTCTTAGACATGAGAAGGAGGATTTTGATTATGACCGTTTTAACTCGCTGGGATCCTTTCCGTGAGTTTTCGACTTTGCAGGACCGTATGAACCGACTTTTTCGCGACTCCTATGGCGACCATGAGGAGGCCCTGACCACCTCGGCTTTTGCGCCCCCGGTCGATGTTTACGAGGACGAGCACCATGTCACGTTGAATATCGAAGTACCCGGGATCGATGAGAAGGACATCGATGTTCGTGTGGAGAACAATCTGTTGACCGTGCACGGCGAGCGCAAGTTCGAGAAGGAGCAAAAGGAAGAGAACTTCCGCCGTGTGGAGCGCCAGTATGGCAGCTTTACCCGTTCCTTCACCTTGCCGAACACCGTGGATCATGACAACATCCAGGCCAGCTACGCCAAGGGCATTTTGAAGGTGCAGCTTGCTAAGAAAGCCGAAGCCAAACCCAAGCAAATCAAGGTGAATGTCAGCGGCGAGCGCCAGCTGGAAGGCAAGGAATCAAAAAGCCCCAGCAAAGCAGCCTAAATTCGCAACGGCGAAGCACGAAGAGCAACTTGGGGGGAGGCGGCAAGTCAAACGCCTCCCTTTCGTTTTTAAGGCTCAACCACTTTTAAGGCTCAAAGACCTCGTAGGAGCAAGGGCGAAAGCGCTCGTGCTGGGAGTGAACGATGGCAATTCGCTGGGACAAATTCACACTGAAAGCGCAGGAGGCCGTACAGCGGGGCAATGAACTGGCAACCGAGCACGGAAATCCAGAACTGGTTCCCTTGCACCTGCTCGGGGCTCTGCTTGAGGACCGAGAAGGCATCGTTCCTCCAGTGCTTGAGAAGATCGGTATCGGCCCACAGACCGTGCTGAACGATGTGTATGAGGCGATCGGGAAGCTTCCCAAGGTCTCAGGCGCCTCGACGCAGGCTTCGCTGTCTGCTGCGGCCAGCCAGCTCCTCGAGCGTGCCTTCAAAGAGGCCAGCAACTTTAAGGACGACTACGTTTCGACCGAACATCTGCTGCTTGCCTCCACCGATCTGAAGCAAGACCCAGCGCGGGATATCCTTGTCCGCTACGGTGCCACTCACGATGCCATCCTAAAGGCTCTGACCGTGGTGCGCGGCTCGCAGCGCATTACCGACCAAAATCCCGAGGCCAAATACCAGGCGCTCGAGCGCTATGCAAAGGATCTGACAGAACTCGCACGGCGCGGCAAGCTCGATCCCGTGATCGGCCGCGACGAAGAGATCAGGCGTGTGGTTCAGGTGCTGTCTCGCCGCACCAAAAACAATCCCGTGCTGATCGGCGAGCCTGGAGTGGGTAAGACGGCAATTGTGGAAGGCCTTGCGCAAAGAATTGTCTCGGGCGATGTCCCGGAGATCTTAAAGAACAAGCGAGTGGTTGCCCTTGATCTTGGTTCGATGCTCGCAGGCGCGAAGTACCGGGGCGAGTTCGAAGACCGATTAAAAGCGGTGCTAAAGGAAATCGAAGACTCCCAGGGGCAGATTGTTTTGTTCATCGACGAGCTGCACACGCTCGTCGGTGCGGGAGCGGCAGAGGGTGCAATTGATGCCTCCAACATGCTAAAGCCGGCTCTCGCCCGCGGCGAGTTGCGCGCGATTGGCGCGACCACGCTCAACGAATACCGCAAGCACATCGAAAAAGACGCTGCCCTTGAGCGGCGGTTCCAGGTTGTCTTCGTGGGCGAGCCGAACGTCGAAGACGCCATCGCGATTCTTCGCGGTCTCAAGGAGCGCTACGAGGTCCATCATGGCGTCCGCATCAAGGATTCGGCCATCGTGGCGGCGGCTACGCTCTCCGACCGTTACATCTCGGATCGCTTCCTTCCCGACAAAGCCATCGATCTCATCGATGAGGCAGCAGCCTCGCTGCGCATTCAGATCGATTCCATGCCGACCGAGATCGATCAGCTGGAACGGCGCGCCACGCAACTTGAAATCGAAAAGCAGGCCTTGAAGAAGGAAAAGGATCCCAATTCACGTGAGCGCCTAGCCCATGTGGAAAAGGAGCTCGCTGGAATCCGTGAACGATCGAACGCCTTGAAAGCCAAATGGCAAAAGGAAAAGGAGCTGATTGCGCGTTCGCGCCAGCTGAAAGAACGCATCGAGCAGCTCAAGATCGAGGAGCAGAACGAGGAGCGGCGGGGGAATTTGCAGCGCGTTGCCGAGATCCGCTACAGCTTGATTCGCCAGGCGGACGAGGAGCTGGCAAAAATCACCGCGCAGATTGAGAGCCCCGGCCAGGAGCGCATGCTAAAGGAAGAAGTCGATGAAGAGGACGTGGCGAAGATCGTGTCCAAGTGGACCGGCATTCCAGTCTCAAAGATGCTCGAGGGTGAAGTAAAGAAATTGGTCACCATGGAAGATCGTCTGCGCCAGAGGGTGGTTGGCCAAGACATCGCGCTCGAGCGAGTCTCGAACGCAATTCGCCGCTCCCGCGCAGGCCTGAGCGATCCTAAGCGGCCGATTGGCTCGTTCATCTTTCTCGGTCCGACCGGCGTTGGCAAAACCGAACTTGCGCGCGCCCTTGCCGAGTTCCTTTTTGACGACGAGCATGCCCTGGTGCGAATTGATATGTCCGAGTACATGGAAAGACACGCCGTTTCCCGTCTGATCGGGGCACCACCGGGATACGTGGGCTATGAAGAAGGTGGCCAGCTGACCGAACAAGTGCGCCGCCGTCCCTACTCGGTGATTCTGTTCGATGAGATCGAAAAGGCCCACCAGGACGTGTTTAACATTCTGTTGCAGATCATGGATGATGGACGGCTCACCGATGGTCAGGGCCGCGTCGTGGACTTCAAGAACACGATCATCATCATGACCTCGAACATCGGCTCGACTTACCTGCAAGCCGAGAACATGCTCACGACGGATGATTTTGCCCGAGCCACCCAGCTGGTGATGGAAGCTTTGCGCGGTCACTTCAAGCCGGAGTTCCTGAATCGGGTCGACGACATTGTCGTATTCACTCCACTCGGCCGGGAACAGTTGGTAAAAATTATCGACTTGCGGCTGGAGGACCTCAGGCGCCTGCTGGCCGACAGGAAGATCTCGATTGAGCTCTCGGATGCGGCCAAGGACCTTTTGTTCAGCGAGGGCTTCGATCCGAATTTCGGCGCCCGGCCCCTGAAACGCGCGATCCAGAAGCTGGTTCAGGATCCCCTGGCGCTGAAGATCCTTGACGGCGAGGTCTTGCATGGAGATCACGTGGTGGTGGATGCGAAGAACGGAAAAATCCAGTTTCAGGCCAGCCACCGGGTGGGAGAAGCCCTGAAAGCGTGATTCTCGAGCTCGGGTGTCCGCCCTAACGGTGGTTAGGGGCGCCCGGGTTTTGACCTCGAAAAGATCAGCCTTGAAGCCCGCAGCAGGGCTCTTTTTTTTCTAACGCTCTCCGGTAGAGTTCGGGTATTCTCCTCGCTCATACGATCGAGCGGTGACCGATGAGCATGTTTCGCGAAGGGTTGGTAGGGGTAGTCCCCGCCGAGAAGGGGTTCCGCTGGCGGGGCGCTGAGATCACGAGGCTTGAAGGTTTCTCGGACGCGGTTTTCGCCTTCGCCGTGACCTTGCTGGTTGTGTCCCTCGAAGTACCCAAAGACTTCCCCGAGCTGCTCGAGACCATGCGCGGATTTACCGCGTTCGCAATTTGTTTCGCCCTGCTGGCACATATCTGGAGTCATCATTACCGTTTCTTTCGGCGATATGGGCTTCAGACGCCATGGGCAAACTTCCTGAACTGCGCCCTTTTGTTCTTCGTGTTGTTTTATGTGTATCCGCTGAAATTCCTCTTTAACCTTGCCCTTCGCAGGGACCTACGGCTTGAGGCGGGGGATGCGCGCAGCCTTTTTGTAATTTATGGCTGCGGCTACGCGGCCGTATTTTTGCTCCTCGCGCTGCTCTACCTTCATGCTTGGAAAAAGCGCGAGGAACTGGTACTGACCGAGCTCGAGCGGGTAAGGACCTGGCGCAGCTTGCTCGACCACATCGCGATGGTTGTGATCGGGCTGGTTTCGGCCTTGCTAGCGTGGCTGCTGCCTCTCCGATGGGTGGGTATGGCGGGATACTTTTATTTCGTCATTGCGCCCTACTACACCGTCGCCGGGTTTGTGCTCGGCAAACGCGACCGCCAGGCTCGAGCCTCCGCAGCCGCCCACTGACTACTCGTAAGCCAGCGCATCGATCGGGTCCTTTTGTGCCGCTTTCAGGGCGGGGTAGATTGCGCCCAGCAACGAACCCACGATTGCGATCACAATGGCCCGAAGAATCCAAGCCGAAGTGATATCGACCGGAAGCGTGGTTCGACTCTGGATGGCGACTCGTGCCGCCAAGCTGATCAGGAACCCGACGATGATTCCGCAGATCGAGAGGACCGTCGTTTCGCGAAGGATCGCATTGATGATGTAGAACTTCGAGGCGCCGAGAGATTTCAAGATCCCGATCTCGCGGGTGCGTTCCATTACGGCGGCATACATTGCCTGGAAGATGACGATAAAGCCTATGGTGACGGCGATTCCGATCACGATGCGGATGAAAGTCGAGAGCATCGGGATGTTGTCGGGGGTGAGCATCGACAAATACTCACTCATCGAATGCACCCCGTAGGTATCCATGTGCGGGATGTTCTTGATCTCCTGCACCACGGTTTCCGCGTTCGCCGCCTTGTCAGCCTTTACATAAAAGGCCGACGACTTGCCCTGTCCGCCATTGAGTTCCTGCAGTTTCCCGAGTTCCAGGAAAATGCGTGCGCCCTGGCCGTGGGCCACAATCCCAGCGATGCGAAAGTTCTGGTTCAGCAGGTCCACGTTGTCGCCGACTTTGACGTGGTTGCCATTGGCATAGATGTCGTCCACAATCACGTCGTCAGGACTCTCGAAAGGCCCTCCGGAGAGATAGCGGAACGGGTGAAGCCCCTCGTAGCTGGGAAGGTCGATTCCATAGAGGTTCTGCAGGTGTCCGCGGCCGGTTGAGATCTGGATATAGACAGGCGCGACCACCGCTACATGGGGCAGCTTGGCGATTAAGTCGCCTATTTTTACCGGCATTGGTGCGCCCGTGACCGCCACCAGATTCGATGACCCGGGCGGCAAGACGATGACGTCAGCCCCAATGCCCGCCTGACGCGAGCGAGAGTCGTTCAGCATCCCGAGCGAGAAGCCAACGATGAGCAGAATGAGCGTGACCTCAATGCCGATTGCAATAATGCTAATCGCGGAGCGTACCGGACGGTACGCCAAGTTGGAGACGATCATTTTGTTCATCATAGGAGTTTATGCGCTATCAGCAGCGAGGCGGCGAGGCTTGAAGGCTCAGCCGACACGACTACGACGACCACCCATTCGCCACTACTCTATCGCGTCCCGCCACCGTTTGTCGGGGGAGCGTTGCGATCAAGGTGAATGACCTGCACTCCTGGTGGCTGCTCGAGGACAAAGGTGTTGTCGCCGAGGGGCTTATTCATGTCGAGTTTCACCACGTTCAGGGTAATGTCGTACTCTTCCTCGGGGCGTTTGATCTCGATCTTCGAGGGGAACTTCACGCCATTGTAGTCCTTGTACTCGCTGTATCTGGCGTCAGTTACCAGTTTCCCCGATTGGTCATAGATCAGTTGCCTGTCGGGAAGCATCGTCTCACGATTGAAGACAATCTTGCGGTTCAGCCAACTATCCATTCCCTGGCCGCGAATGACGTCGAGTTCATAGGAGGGCTGGTCGTACTTTCTTCCCTTCTCCCCGCTGACGGTCTCCTTGCCATCCTCGAGCACCGCGATTTCACTCTGCGGATCCAGTTCTCGCAGGAGCAAGGCATCATAGATGACCTGCGGGCGGAGGTTCTCGAGCGGCTGCTGAGGGTTCGCTGTAACGACGTCGTTTTGCCCGACCACGAATCGGTTCTTGGGGGGAATCCAAACCTTGAATTGTTTGCCATCGCTGACCATGTCGAAGGCGCGAGTGCGGACGATGGGCATGAGGCCTTCCATGCGCAACATGGCCGGCTTGCGGGCCAGGACGTAGCCCCGGATCTCTTTGTACTCGGTGATCTTGCCCTTTTTCTCGCCCCCAACCGCAGTGTCGATGTCGACCGTGGCCTGCATGGTCTGTATCTGCGCAGCCTGGCGGTTGATGTATGCGATCAATTCAGGCTTGGTCGCCGTCTTCAAAGCGTTGGGGTCATAGTTCCTGGCAACCTTGCGCGTATGGAACAGACACCCGCTTACCGGAAGGGTGGCCAGAACAAGAAGTACTGCTGAAATGCGCCGTCTCAATACCATTCTGCTTCGAAAGTGTGTATTTCAGTATAAAAGAACAAACCCATCTATCGTCCGATAGGCCCGAAAATTCTTGCCCCTACAACGTAAGACGTTGTCGTTAAAGGGGATTTATCGATGGGCGAGCGCACGCCGAAACGCCGCGACGTTCTGATTGTGCTCCTCCAAAGTGGTGGCAAACCGGTGGTGCCCGTTTCCGTCGGCGACAAAATAAAAGTAGTCGGTTTGCGCCGGGTGAAGAGCGGCCTCGAGCGAACTTCGCCCGGGACTCGCGATTGGGCCCGGCGGGAGCCCGGCATGTCGATAGGTGTTGTAGGCCGAGTCGAACTGCATATCATTATGATGCAGCGCCCCGCCGTAAGTTCCAGAAAGTAGTTCCGCGTAGATGACGCTGGGGTCGGCCTGCAGGGGAATGTGTTGGGCCAGGCGGTTCCTATAAACGCTAGCAACCTGCGGACGCTCTTCGGCGGTCCCGGTCTCCTTTTCGATAATCGAAGCCAGGGTGACCGTCTGCTGGATGTCGTTGTCGAGCCCGATCTGGGCGGCCACCTGGCGGAACTGCTTCACCATCTCGGCCGCCATCTCCCGCATGGTCTGAGTGCGGGTGAAGTTGTAGGTGTTGGGGAATAGATAACCCTCAAGCGAAGTTGCCTGCGGCGCGAGATCGGAGATGAGGTTGGTATCGGTCTGGGCAGCCTTCAGAAAATCTGTTGCCGAGCCGAGTCCCGCGGCTTGCACCGCATTGGCGATATCGAACATGTTGAAGCCTTCGGGGATCACCACCGTGTGGATATAAACGTCCCCGCGTGCCAGGCGGGAATGAATGTCTTGGACGTTGGCATCCTGTTCGAACAGGTACTCTCCGGCTTTGAGCGACGGCTTCTTGTGGAAAGCGTGCCAGACGACGAACGCGTCGAAGCTTCGAATGACCCCCGCGTTCTTGAGTTCTCGGGCGATGCGGCGCGTGGAATACCCCGGGCGGAGCATGACAAACGTCTGCCCCGGCGGCCTCACCGGGACGTAGAGGTTGAACCCTAGCCATCCGGCGACGGCGAGCAGCAGAAGCAAAATGATAGCGAAGAGCTTACGCACTCTCGATAGTTTAGAGGAGACCCGCGCGCCGGCTGGTTTACCAAAGGATGACGATGGCAGTGGCCGGAAGAGCAGGTCTGAGCCTGGTTTGGCTCCGAAGGGGCTAGAACCGGCGGCGCCTGGGGAGCTTCGATCAGTGGCCTTGCTCAGCGGTCACGGGCCTCCATCCAACTCTGCAGGATGAGCATCGCCGCCATGCGGTCGACAGCTTGGCTGCGCTTTTCAATCGAGATCTCGGCTTCCTTGAGCACGCGGTGGGCCTGGCTCGAGGTGAGCCGCTCGTCCCAGAGATGCACGGGCAGCTTGAAATGCTTGCGAAGTTCCCCGGCAAAAACCTGCATTTTCTCCGACTGAACCCCTTCAACCCCGCTCAGGCGTAACGGGTAGCCGACCACGATTTCAGCGATCTGGTACTGAACGATCACGTCCGCGAGTTTTTTGAAGTCCTTGCGTTTGTTTTCACGGCGGAGGGTTGGAAGTCCCTGGGCAGTGATCCAGAGGGGATCAGAAACCGCCATTCCGATGGTGCGAGAACCGACATCTAAGCCCAAGACTCTGGGCCGGAGTTGCGGTCCGCCAGTGGGGTCCATGGCGTGAATTATATGGGCAGCTAGTCCCCGCCTGGCAGAAATGCTCGAAAGGAGTAGGCATCCCAAAGACGTATGGGTCAGGCCATCACAAACCTGGGAGAAGGACGGCCCGGTCCCCAGTCGGTCGATGCCAAGCTCCCGCCGCCGGAGGTGGCAGTTGCCAAACAGCGTGCCCACGGCAAGGGCTGGGCGTTCACGGTTCTAGGCCTGGGGGCGGTTTTCACCGTCTGCTATTTCACCGAAGAGATCCTGGTTGTTCTGTTGATTTCGATCCTGATCGCTTTCGTTCTTGCCCCGGTTACCGATTTCTTCGTGCGATTGCACCTTCCCCGTTCAGTGGCTGCAGGCATTACCGTATTTCTGCTGTTGGCCGCGATCGGAGCCGTCACCTACTACGGCGTCAATCAGGCCTCGAATCTGTTGGAGGAACTGCCCAAATATGCAGACAGGATCCGTCACGATCTCGCCAGGCTCTCCCGCACCACGCAGAAACTCGAGGTACTCAACCCCTCGACAGATAAGGGAACGATCAAGGTGCAGCAGACACAAAGCTTCACCGAGCTATTGAGCCGCGGGTTTGGCTCTGTCACAGAAGCAGTGCTGGCCGCTTCCTTCATTCCATTCCTGGCCTTCTTCATGCTCACCTGGCAGGAGCATGCGCGAACGGCAACCGTGGGATTGTTCCCGCTCGAATATCGACACGACGCCCACATGGCGCTAGGCCAAATCGCGGGAATGGTGCGCAGCTTCATGGTGGGGAACGTAGTGATTGGGTTGATCCTTGGCGGCGTGAGCACGGTTGTATTCGGGCTCCTGCACGTACCTTTCTTCTACTTTGCCGGATTCGTAAGCGGATTCCTGAGCCTGGTTCCGTATCTGGGAGTGGTTCTGGCGGCCTTGCCGCCGCTGTTTCTGGGAATCGGAAATCTCAGCCTAGCGCAAGCAGGGTGGGTATGGCTGACCGTCATTGGCGCCCATTTGATCGCGATGAACGTGCTCTATCCGAAGATTCTCGGCAAGCGTCTGCAGTTGAACCCTCTCGGTCTCACCATCGCGCTGCTGTTCTGGGCCTGGTTGTGGGGAGCCATGGGACTGCTGCTGGCTGTGCCGCTCACCGCGGGCATGAAGATCATCTTCGATCATGTGGAATCGCTCAAGCCGATTGGCACCTGGCTTGGGGAAAGTGTGCAGAACGGGAATGGAAAGCAGTAGCAGGCCATTGCCGCAACTGGCTGCTCGCTGCTTAAGCTGAAAACACCCGGTCCACGACGACGAAAGGCCATCCCGCAAAAACACACGCCATTTTCGGTGGTAGAATTTTCCCGCAGGAGCAACGCATGTCAGAGACGCTTACCCCCGGCTCCGATCCCAGTCCTTCCCTGAACAAAGACCAACAGAATCGTGGCACCACCCGGCGAACCTTCTTGAAATCGGCGGGCCTGGTTTCGGCGAGCGTGGCCGGCGCGGAGATGCTCAACGGAATGCCCCGCGCCGAAGGCGAAGCAGAAGCGAGCGCCCTTGGTCCCGGCAAGGTTCCTCTGAGCTTGCGGATCAACGGCGAGCTGCACACGGTAAATGTAGAACCGCGAACTACCTTGGCGGAAGCCCTACGCGACCAATTGCATCTCACCGGAACCAAGATCGTCTGTGACCGCGGTTCGTGCTCGGCTTGCACGGTGCTGCTCGAGAAAACCCCGGTATGCTCGTGCATGACGTTGGCTGTCGATGTGGGCGACCGGGGGGTCACGACCATTGAAGGCCTGGGGAAGGCAGAAGGGTTGCACCCGCTGCAGGCGGCTTTCATCGCGCACGACGCGCTGCAGTGCGGATTCTGCACCTCCGGCATGTTGATGAGCTGTGCCGCCCTGCTCGATCGAAAGCCCAATCCGGGTCCCGAGGATGTCAAGACGGCGATCAGCGGGAACCTATGCCGTTGTGCCACCTATCCCAAAGTTTTCGAGGCGGTGCTTGCCGCTTCCCACAGTAAAGAGGCCTAACCATGCCGGTTCAGGAACCAACCCAAAACCAGCAGAGCCAAGACGCAGGAAGCGCCACCAAGGGCGAAGCGAAACCGGTACAGCCCAATCGCGATCAGCCGCCCGCGCATCCTGCCGCACCAAAACCGCCCTCCAAACGTAGCGTGAAATTACAAGCCGGAATCGCCTCCGCAGCCCTAGAGCAGGATGGTATTACCGAAGTGACGCGCATTGTCCCGGCCGGCGAGCCCCCGCAGCTGCCCATGAATGAGGAATTAAGGTTCATCGGCAAGCGCATCCCGCGTGTCGATGGTCCGCTGAAGGCGACTGGGCGAGCGCGCTACACCGCGGATGTGTATCTGCCGGGCATGCTTTTCGGCGCGATGATCACTTCAAGCGTGCCCCATGCACGCGTTCGCTCGATTGATCTCAGCAAGGCCAAGGTGTATCCGGGAGTGAAGGGTGTCTACGTCCTCAAACACATCAGCGACCAGGCCGAGGTGAAGGACAAGTCGAAGGAAACGCCTTCCCGGTATCCCATTGTGCGCTTCGCCGGTCAGCCGATCGGGGGCCTTGCAGCGACTTCTCAAGCGGCTGCCGATGAGGCCGTGAAATTGGTCGAGATTGACTACGAGCTACTGCCGTTTGTGACCAGCGTCGAGGATGCTCGACGTCCCGATGCGCCGGCTGTCTATCCCGCCGCCGCTGCCATGGGCGCTACTGCCGGTGGCGGCGGAGGCGAGGACGATGTCCCGCAAAAGGGAAACCTGCGCGGGCCGGCTATCGGTCCGAGCGGGGGAAAAGGCAGCGTCGAGAAAGGCTTTGCCGAAGCCGAAGTTACCGTCGAGGGGGACTACAGAACCCAGGTGCAAACCCACTGTTCGCTCGAAACCCACGGGGTGGTTGCTGACTGGAAGCCTGAGATGCTCACCGTCTATGCCTCCACCCAGGGCACGCCGACGGTGCGCGATGAGCTGGCGGAGGTGTTCGGAATTCCAAAGGGCAGGGTGCGAGTCATTACGGAATTCATGGGCGGCGGCTTTGGGGCGAAGTTTGGCGCCGGCAACTTCGGAGTCGTCGCGACCGCACTGTCAAAGCAGACGGGCGCGCCAGTGAAGATGATGCTCACGCGCAAACAGGAACAGCTCTCGTCGGGCAATCGACCCGATTCGCGTGTGCACCTGAAGATCGGCGCGAAAAAAGACGGTACTCTCACGGCCATGCAACTGGTGAGTTACGGGACCGCCGGCGTGGGCACCGGCGCGGGCGCAGCCGGCCCGACCCAGAACATGTACAAATGCGCCAATGTGCATACCGAAGAATACGATGTCTTCACCAATGCCGGGCCGGCGGCGGCAATGCGCGCCCCGGGGCATCCCCAAGGTGCCTTCGCGCTCGAACAGGCAATCGATGAGCTGGCGGAAAAGCTAGAAATCGATCCGCTGGATTTTCGCGACAAAAACGATGAACATCCCGCGCGTCGCGAGGAACGCCGGATCGGGGCCGAGCTTTGCGGTTGGTCCGAACGCCATAAGCCGGGCGCCGAGGCTGGGCCGATGAAACGCGGCCTGGGGGTGGCGCAATCGGTGTGGTACCGGATCGGCGACACCGATTCCCATGCAGAAGTGCGCATCGGGCGCGACGGTTCGGTGGAATTGATGTCCTCGGTCCAGGACATCGGAGGCGGGATCCGCACCATTCTGGCGCAGGTAGCAGCCGAAGAACTCGGGCTCGAGCCGCGCGATATCACGATGAAAATCGGAGATACCACCTTCCCGCAGGGACCATCGTCGGGCGGAAGCCAGACCACGAATTCGATCACTCCCGCAGCTCGCAACGCCGCCCACAGGGCGAAGCAGTTGTTCTTGGAAGACATTGCTCCGGCCTTCGAGGCGAGCGCGGAAGACCTGGCCATCAGGGATGGCAAGGTCTTCCGAAAGAGCGATCCTTCCAAGCAGCTTACCTTCAAGCAGGCAGCCGGCCGAATGAGGACCGAAGAGATATCCGCCCGGGCCCAGCGGCCCGACGATTACAAAGAAACCGCTGGCCACGGACGAATGATCACCTATGGCGGCGTTCAGTTTGCCCAAGTTGCTGTCGACGTCGAGACCGGGGTTATCAAAGTCGAAAAAATTTGGGCGGTTCACGATTGCGGACGCCCCATGAATCCGCTGTTGCTGGAAAATCAGATTAACGGCGGAGTTTTGCAGGGGATTTCTTATGCACTCTACGAAGACCGCGTGATCGACCGCAACCACGGCTATGTGCTCAATCCGAACCTGGAGCAGTACAAGATTCTCGGATCACGCGAAACCCCGGAGATCAAAGTGCACGTAATCGAGAATATCCTGGCGCTGTCTTCGACCGACGCCGGAGGGATTGGCGAACCGTCGAAGATTCCGACCGCTGCCGCGGTTGCAAATGCCGTCTACAATGCGACCGGTGTTCGGGTGCGGCAACTACCCATGCGCCCGGCGACCCTGCTCGCCGCGCTTGGCAAAGTGAAAGGTATGACTGCATGAACCGCTTTGAATGGGTCAATGCAAGCAGTGTGGATCAGGCGCTCGCGTCGGTAACCGATGGCGCCGCCTTCAAGGCAGGCGGCATCGACCTGCTCGACCTGATGAAAGATGGCATTGTCCGCCCTTCGCGCCTGGTCAACATCCGGCAAATCAGCGGGCTCAACGAGGTCAGCGAGGATGGCGGGGGTCTGCGCATCGGACCGCTGGTCACTTTGACCGAGATCGAAGAGCACCCAGTGGTGCAAAAGAAGTACACGGCTTTGTCGGAGGCAGCTTCGAGAATCGCCACTCCGCAGATTCGCAACATGGCCACCGTGGGCGGGAATCTGACACAGCGGCCGCGTTGCTGGTACTTCCGTTCGGAAGACTTCCATTGCCGGAAAAAGGGCGGCACGCAGTGCTTTGCCCAGGACGGTGAGAACGATTACCACGCCATCTTCGACAACCGCGTGTGCGCAATCATTCACCCCTCGGGGGTTGCCGTACCGCTCGTCGCCCTGAATGCGCGCCTGGAGATCGCGTCGAAGAAGGGGAAACGGGAAGTCGCACTCGAAGAATTCTTCACCAGCCCCGAGCACAATGTCGGCCGCGAGAACATTCTCGAACCTGGCGAACTCATCACCGCCATCCTCGTGTCGCCGACAGAAGCTCGTACCGCATACTACAAGCAAGGTGAGAAGGAGTCGTTCGACTGGCCCATTGCGGACGTTGCCGTCGCCCTGACCATCGACGGCACGCGTTGCCGCAAAGCGAGCGTGGTGCTGGGGGGAGCTGCTCCGTATCCGTATCGCGCGCAGGCGGCTGAAGCCAAGCTCAATAATTCTGAAATCACTGAGGGCACGGCCCGAACCGCGGCCGAAGCCGCCATGGCCCATGCCACCCCCCTTGCGAAAAACGCCTATAAGATTCCGATCTTTGAGGCCATCCTCCGGCGCACGATTCTGCGCGCCGCCGGCCTGAACGCCGAAGGAGTATGAGCATGACGGGTTTCAATATTCTCCAGCAGGGATCGGGAATTTGCCGCCGCCTGCGCACGAAGACCTCGTACGGAACTTTCATCGGGAGCCCGACATTCTGGGAGAGCGGCGAATCTACCACGGCAGTCTATTGGTGTCTCGACACCATGGGCTCTGCCGGGCCGGACGATCATATCGCCCACCCCAAGCGCTGCAAAGAAGGACGGGAATGTTTTAGGGCACGAGACTAGGCGAGCACGGAACGTTTGGGGAGGGGCTGCCCGGGTGAAGCGACTAGGGTTCGAACTCGCCGGCTTCGGGGAACTTCAGTTTGTTCTTGGCCAGGGTTTCGGTGAGTAAGACTTCAATGTGCGCCTCTTCGCAGTTGCGCGCCAGTGCCATTTCGCTCACAAGTAAGTAGCGGGCGCGCTCGAGCATCTTCTTCTCACGAAACGACAGGCTTTTCGACTCCCGCAACAGGAGAAGGTTTTTGAGGACCGCTGCCACTTCAAGCAACGAGCCGGTGCGCATCCTGTCAGAGTTCTCTTTGAAGCGGTCTTTCCAGTCTGCGTCGCTGCCCCCTTCGCCGTCGGAAAGGAATTCGAGGATCTTCTTGATCTCTCCATTTTTCACAACCGGACGCAGGCCCACCGCTTCCACACTGTGAAAAGGGACAGTTACCTTTAAATTGCTGGACTTGATATTAAGGAGATAGTAGCGCTCGGACTGAGCGCCCATTGTGCGGCTGCCGATCTGCTCGATGATTCCTACACCGTGATTGGGGTAGACAACCCGGTCACCAATGTGGAAAACACCGTTTCCGTTGCTGCTCATACCTAGACAGCCCACAATCCGCGATACACCCTTATTCTACAGGCGATCAAGCCGACGCACAATTCGCTCAGTAGATGCGCCTAAGCCCACTCGGAGTTGGAAGTTAGCGTTTCTTGTTCCGGCAGTTTGATTGCGCCTAACCCTGCCCACTAAACTCAGGATTGCCGCCGCTAAGGCGGGATACCGGGAGCAACGTGGAAGTCCTCGACCTAAGACACTTTACTTCAGCCGATCTGCGCCCTCTGCTGGAGGACGAGATCCAGGTATGGGGCGACTTGCTCTGTTGGGACTATAGCGGCTCGGCAGAGATGATTCTCCGCTATATGGATGCGAAGTTCCTGCCGGGGTACGCGGCGGTTTCGCGCGGGAAAGTGTTTGGCTACTCGTTCTTCGTCTATGAGAGCAACAAGGGCGTGATCGGCGACCTGTTCGTCAACCAGGGGGACGGCGGGCTCAGCCGGCAACAGGTCGAGGCTCGCCTGCTGACGCACGTCATCGAAACTCTGCAGCAGTCTCCGGGAATCCATCGCATTGAAGCGCAGTTGCTGGCCCATGAAACCGGAGTGGCCTCGCAGCCGTTCATCTCCCAGGGGTTCAGTGAGCACGCCCGCCTATTCATGTCTTTGCCCCTGGCAGGAGCACGCATCGTCGAAAAGGTGCTTACCCCGGAGATCGAACTCAGGCGGTGGACCGAACAGGACTATCAACCCGCCGCGTCCGTGATTACCGCGGCCTATCGCAGTCACGTGGATTCGGAGATTAACGATCAATACCGGACGCTGAGCGGCTCGTTGCGGTTTCTGAACAACATTATCCGATTTCCCGGCTGCGGGACCTTTGATCCGGAATCCTCCTTTGTGGCGGTGCACAAGAGAACCCATACCCTGGCAGGTGTGATCCTGTGTTCCAGGGTTCGATACGACACTGGGCACGTGACCCAGGTGTGCGTGCTGCCCGAGTACCGGGGGTTTGGTTTGGGGAAAGCCCTGCTGGCAGCAAGTGTCAGGAATCTGACTCAGCGCAAGTTCTCCGCATTGTCGCTGACCGTGACCGAGGCGAACGGCCCAGCGGTTGAGCTCTATCAGCGTCTGGGTTTTCAGTCGAAGCGGGTGTTCGATGCATTTGTGTGGGAAGGGTGAATCCCAGCCTTCCGAAGAAACCCTAAGCGAAGAGAGCCTGCCCAACCTAAGGCAGGATTTGAACCAGTCCTCCGGACCGTTCCCGATGTGGGCCCAAAGAAAAGTTATCCGCCAAACCTGAAAAGATGGATTCTCAGTGCCTCAGAAGCCACATCACCCAACCGGCTGCGATCAGGCCCCCCAGGAAGATGGCGAAGCAGTAAAGACCGTGGTTCACCATATCGCGCGGGGTGTTCCGCTGGGTAATCCCGAAGACGATCGAGGCAAAGGTAGAGAAGATCAAAGCGGCGTTGAAGTGAGAGATGTCCATCAGGGCTTCTTCCCGATTGCAATGTGGTAGGCATCGGCCACGCTCATGAAATTCAGCAAACCGGCAGCGATGATGAACTTGGTCCCGTAATCAGCGGTGGCGTGGGCCACGACCGTATGACCCAGCTCGAGTGTGCGGCTCACGATGTACATGCCTCCCGCTCCCACGTCGCCGATAAAACCAAGGATGTCGAGAATGTCGCCGCCGTTCGGTTTATAGACCCGACCTTCCATGAGCATGCCGAGCACGAACATGGTCGCGACCGATGCCATGATGAGCAGGCCGCGAATCCATCGTTTTTGAATCAGGTGCCCGGCACCGGGAATGAGCCAGCCGATGGCGGGCGCGAGCACAGCCATGGTTGATGTCTGGGCGGAAGGAGTTGCGATTGCCTCTCGTCTTGCGGGTGATGGTGAGTCTGCCATGAATAGAAGTAGATGCCGAATGCTGCGCTGAGCGCGATCTCAGATGATTACCAGTTCCGTCTGCATTCTACCAGTTACTTCAGCCCCGCTGCTGCGCACGAGCATGTTGATCTCGCTGCGCACGCCGAATTCGGGCAGATACACACCCGGTTCGATGGAAAAGCAGCTATTCGGCAGAATGCGGCGTTCGTCGCGGACCTCGAGGTTGTCGATGTTGGCGCCGTTGGCATGCACTTCGGTGCCAATCGAATGCCCGGTGCGATGTACGAAGTATTGCCCGTAGCCGGCTTGGGTGATGCTTTGACGAACGGGATGATCCACCTCCCAGCCGCAGATCTGCTGACCGGAAGCAATGGACTGCTTCACGAACCGAATTCCCGCGTCGCGGCCTTCCCGCACGATGCGAAAGATTTCTTGCAAGTGGTCTGAAGGCTTGGGGCCTACGAATCCGGTCCAGGTAATGTCGTAGTAGACGGCATTGGGCGTGTTCTTTTTTGCCCAAATGTCGAGCAGCACGAAATCGCCCTCGCGTAGGGGAGCGCAGGTGGCCTTATCCGGTCCATAGTGAGGATTCCCGCTATTGGCGTTTACCGCCACCACCGGCGGATCGCCAGCGACAAGATTTTCGCGGCCGAACGCTTCCAGGATCCACTGCTGAATTTCAAATTCGTTGGTGCCGCCATTGCGCACCCGGCGGCCGATTTCTTTGAATGCGGCCGCGGTGATCGCGTCGACCGAATCACGAGCCGCGTAATGGGACTGAATCTGCTCATCGGTCCAGGTGGCTTCAAACTTTGCTACCAGATCACCTGAACTCACGATGTCTTTTCCCAGTCCACGGATCAGTTCAGCGGTGCCGGCGTCGACGAGTGAGATCGTGAATACGCCGTTGTTGGGCGAATACTGCATCGCGACCGCTCGATAGGGCGAAAGCATCTGTTTGAGGCCTTCAAACAGTTCTTGCCAAGCCGCGTAGGTTCGCTTTTTTCCCGGGAGGCTGTCGAGGTGTCCGGCTTCGATCTTGTGGACCAGCTTTTCGGGTTCACCGTGCGCCGGCACCAGATAGTACCAACGGCGCGTGACCATGAGGTGCTCGGGAAGCCCGAGTACGTGATAGGCGATCGGATCGCGATGGTGGTGGTCATAAAAAAGCCAGGCGTCAATGTTGCGCTCAGCTAGGGCAGATTGAATGGCAGCGAGATCCATGGGCCATCATTTTACCCGCTTGGCGGGGATTCGGGCTCGACTGGCTCTTGCCGGTGAGTGCCAACTCCGCCGGAAGCCTCTTGCGCGCGCTCGAGTCGCACCGGGCGGCTACCTTGGGGGCTTGGCGGTTTTTCCATGACTAGAGTTCGAGCCTTTGGCGCAGCGCGGAGGCGGTGATTCCGGTCACGCGGATGAGTTTGCGCCGATGGGTCTGACCGGAGACGATCGACACTGCGGACTTGGGAACGCCCAGTGCCTGAGAGAAAAACTCAATGCACGCCTCATTCGCGCGTCCATCCAGCGGAGGAGCAGTGAGGCTGATTTTGAGCGCGTCTCCCAGTTCACCGGTTATGACATTGCGGCGTGCTCGCGGTTGGACCTTAACAGCGAAGGTGACGCTTTCGGGAGTTTCAAGGACGGGAATCACGTCCTATATGATAAGCAGAGTCGCTGAGGGCCCATAGCTCAACGGTTAGAGCAGCAGACTCATAATCGTTTCGGGTTCAACCAGCAACTCGTTTGCCATTAATGAAAGTGCCTTTGTTTTGTGTGCAAAGTGAAACGTATGCAACGAGATCAGTTGCGCTGGTTGCATACGTTATTCACATTTAACTCACACCAACAGGAGCGAATCGAAAGCAGATACGGCACCCACCTTCAGTCCTACCTGAGCGCATGAAAGCTAAGTTACTGCTTTGCGCCGTGGCCCTCGCTTCAGCCCTATCCTCCGCGCAGAAGTCCGCACGGAGCCTCTCCACATCGCCTTTGTTCTGCAATGCTATACTCTGTCCGCGTTTGTGATGGTCGCCCTAACCGAGGTTGGCCTCCCCCGGCATTTGCTGCTCAAATTCAGATCGTCATGTAGAGGTTCTATGAAAAACATCTTCGTCGGTAATCTCGATTTCCACGTTGCTGAAGATGACCTTCGTCAACTTTTCGCACAATTCGGCCAAGTGGATCGAGTGTCGGTGATGACGGATCGTGATACCGGAAGGTCTCGTGGATTTGCGTTCGTGGAAATGACGAACAATGAGGAGGGGGAGAAAGCCATTGCCGAGTTAAATGGCTCTCAGTTCTCTGGCCGAACGCTCAATGTAAATGAAGCTCGCCCCAAAATGGAACGCAGCGGGGGAAGGAACAGCGGGTTTGATAGAGGTGGCAGTCGGGGGCGTGAACGCCGCTGGTGAACGCCTTTTGCGAATGCGAAGAGGCGCGTCGCTTCAGATGTTCAGCTCAGCTTTGGGTGGGGGAATGACTCTTGTTCGATGAAATACGTTGGCTCCCCCTAGTTTGCGCGGTCGGTTCAGCACAAGGTAATTCGCGGGCTGCACACGCAACCGATTTCTTCCCGGCCCCGTCGAAACCTTTGAGCGCGGGGTTCTGGCGAGACATTGGCTGAAGAGGCTTCTGCCCATTGCCTGCCTCGCGCTTGCTTGCAGACGCGGAGCTGGGCTTGACCGCGCTTGTATCATTTGAGGTACATACCTTCGCGGGACGTGGACATGGAACACCCGGTAAAAGAACACATCAACTTTCTCGAACGTCGAGTTCAAACACTAAGTCGGCTCATTATGGAGAACGCGCAAACGCAACCGGAGCGCAACCGACTTGAATCCGAAATTCGTGCCGCCCAGTTGGCTCTTGACCACTATCGGAAGGCTTTAGAATTTGAGGGGCAAGTTAGACGCTCGGCCTAAGCCGTGTGGATTGCCTCAATCAGAGCTTCCGGCACATCCACTCCAAAGACAACATCAGCGAACACCGGCTCATCGGCCTTGAAGTAGTTACCCTCGTTGTCACGTTCGGAGCAGGGCAGGTTTAGGAATACCCGAATGATCGCAGCAGCGGTATGAAGGAGCATGAGTTCACTTGCTCCCTATAGACTGCGCACGCTTCAAGCGTTCATCCTTGTCGTCGAGCATTCGGGTGATTTCTTGGATCAATTTCATCAGCTTGTCAGCGTCTTGCTCGACCGCAGCTTGTTCGCAAAGTTCCATCCAACGTTCTTTCGTTTCTCCTTGCATTGCGAGACGCCTCCAATCGGGAACGTCCAAACCGGAATGGATCGGGCAGAGCTGCCTCCTTCGCAACAACGATGTTTTCTTATTGCAAGAATCAGGCCCAGCTCCCACAACCTCCAAACACAGTGCAGCTACAGCCACTTGCATGCTGTGAACATCAGCCATTCACAAAAAACTATTCGTGTGAGATGAAAGATTTGCCGGGTGTCAGGGCAAAATCGCTCTACAGCACAGATGGTATGTGCTCCCGATAACTCCTAGGGGCGCAAGACCGACCGATTGCGCCGTACACAACTCGGTAAATGAACAATCGACTTCCTCGAACGTCGCGTCCTGAAATTGACAGCTCATTTTATGGAAAACAGGCGAACGCGAGAGGAACTCAACCGACTTGAGGCTGAAATTCGGGCTACTAGGCTGGCCCTTGCCTACGATTCGCAAGGCTCTAGAGTTGGAGAGGCAAGTTAAACGTTCGGCTTAGGGCCGTGTGGATTACCTCAATCAGGGCTTCCGGCCCATCCACACCATAGACAACCACATCCGCGAACTCCGGCTCCCCTTTTTCATTCATGATCGTGACGATGCGACCTTGAGGGCAGTTCGCTCGGAAGGTGTCGGCCAGCCGTTTGCGCGAGAGCAACGGCAGAGAGTAGCACATCAGCAGTACGCCGCAATCTTCGCCTTCAATTCTTTCCAATCCGTCCTCAAGATTAAGGCTTGTCATCACGTCAAATCCGGCACTGCGGAGTACGGCCTCTCGCAGCCAAAGAAGCTCCGGGTTGTTACCGACTGAAAGCACTTTTCTTGAAGGCATTGTTGAGCGCGGTTTGATGCCAAGGATTCGTTGAAGGTTCGACTCGCTGCAAAGTATTAACAATTCGGAAAGACTAGCTTTCGCAATGGTGGCCAGCAGCCATCGACCTGGATTCCGTCGGCGTGGACATCCTGCGCGTCATCGCACACCAAAACACAACTGCTCCACGCCGCGAAATCTGGTTCGCTGCTGCGCTCACGCTCGAATAGTTCCTCGCGCCCAACCCACTGAGAGTAGTTTCGGTTGCGAATCTTCAACCACGTCGCGTGCTCCGGCAGATACGGATCGCCTTTGCGCTTTGCAACGATGCCTTCAAGGTCGTGCTGGCAAGCGAGCTGGAATAAACCTTGCCCGTCAACCTCGACATGATCGCAATACAAGAGACGTTCGCCTAGCTTAGGTACAACCCTACGAAGCCGCAGTTTGCGGTCAATCAGTGGGAGATAGCGAACGTCCTCGCCGTTGCGAAATCTGCGCATCTCCTCCTCGTCATCGGACAAGGCGTGCTCATCCCAAAGCAAATCGAAGGCGTAGAAGAAAGGATCGGCGCGTCGGAACAGCAGGTCGCGGAACTGTGGCTTGCCGTCATAATTGAGGCAGACGATCTCGCCATCGAGAACGCAACGGCGGCCCTTGAGGTCACGGCGTAATCCCTCGCATAGACCTGGGAAGCTCTTGAACGTGTTCCCGTTGCGCGAAACCAGACACGCTCCGTCGGTGTCGGAATAAACGAGCGCCCGGAAGCCATCCCACTTGATCTCAAACACCCAATCAGGGTGGGAGAAAGCAGCAGGGACACGTTCTAGGCCGAGCGGCTGGAAGCGAGGGAATGGCACCGAATCAAGTTTAGCTCGAACGCTATCCTGTGCGGTTTGCTATTGGTGGGATGTGGCGCTGAACTCAGTTTTTTCGCAAAAAAACACAAGGTTTTACGCCGCCCTTATGGACTTGGTGGTGCAATATAGTCCTTATGTTTTTGATGAATCGCGAGTGGGGCAGGCGAGTCTTGGGAACATCACTGTGTGTACTGGCAGCTACCATGCTGACCCTTGTAGTGCGCACCGTTCCCAATAAGGGTTTTGTGCCTCTGGTGTTCCTCTGCGTGATTCTGTTCGTCGCGCTTCGATTCGGTAGCGCAGCGGGGATACTCGGCACAGTAGGTGCAGTTGTGATTTTCGCGGAGTTCCTGTTCGATCCTTTTCTCAGTATTCGCGTGAGCGACCCAGTCCAAAAGAATCACCTAATCTGGATGTCCATCATCGGAATAGCCGCTTCGGAGCTAGTTGGAATCCGCCCGAAGCACTCGAATCGCATCAGCAGGGCAGAGCAAGGCGACACACCGCAATGAACAGGCCCGGGCAGGCAATGGGCAGAAGCCTTTCAGCCAATGTCGCCACAAATCCCGCGCCCACGTTTTCGACGGCACGCCCCTGAGGATCGTTGCGTGAGCAACAAGGAAATCGAGCTTACGGAATTTTGACGGTATTCAAGCGAACCAATTCTGCTACTTCCCCGGGCTACAAGCCTCGATTTCCAGCTTGGCCCGCACAACCGGTGCCGGTTTATGCCTCGTCAAAGCCCGTGAGGAGTTTTCATGATTCAGTTTGTGTGTGATACCTGCGGGGCAGTGAAGCAGCCGGATGAAGCGTGGATCGTTGGTCACGCGGCAGAAGCCGTAGGAGCGGTCTCTGCTCGAAGAGAAGTCACTATTCAGTCGGTATGGGATCGAACCAACACTCTCCACTCATTAGCCGTCCATTTCTGCTCCGTGCAATGCAAAGATGAATACATGACCCAGCTGTTTGGGGCCGAACCGCGTGTTCAGGAAATCGTGGTCGAGCGGACTGCTCCGGCTGAGTTCGTGGTGGAGCGAGTTGTTCCAGAGAGAAGCATTGTGACAACGAAATCCACAAAAGCTCGCCGACGGAAACGAATTGCATAGAAGCTCTCCAGATGCACCCGCCGCCAAGTTGGCGGGGAGAATCATTGCCAAGGCGCTTCCGCCCTGCCCCGAACTGTTGGAACGAACTCGGTGCGGAAGTACGCAAACCTCGTAACGGCAGACCTCCAGGCTGTTCATGAGCGCGTGAGTTTGCTGAGTCGTGTCACAAAGTAGTCCACCCAGATTCCAAAGGCGAATAAAAAGCGCATGCTTGCGCTATTGCCTGTTATCAGCAGTTGGGATTGCAAGAGCAGCTTCCATTTGAGCGTTCCACTGTCGGACAACAATGTTCAGAATCCTCCTCCAAGCCCGTTCGGATCACCGGTAACGCTCTTCGGGGCCTCTTGGCCGCACGCTGCGTGATGATCTTGATCGGTGCCATTGACCTAGTACAACTCAGCAAAGCCGCAATCTGAAACGGGTCAGCTAATCCCCAAACCATCCCACTTTCAGAGACTTAGCTAGTCACTTCTGTTTCACTCCCAGTTCCTTTGACGCTAGCTCGTTTCCACGGTATTCCAGCATATGCAAGCGCAACAAAGGGGGAAGTTATGTCGAAAAGAAATCGCAAATGTATTTTTGAATTGTCACTGGTAAGCGTATTGGCCTTCGCACTCTGCGCGGCAACTGTGGCGCAAGTTTCGCGAACGGTGCCCGCGCCGAACCCAAACATCACCGCGCCCAGCCCGCAGAGGCATCAGGCGCCGTCACAACCGCAGCAGCAGATTCCGGCCGCTCGGGCGACGCAAACCATCATGCGCGTCCCACAGAACGGGACCGTTGACGGCTACATTCTCTGGGACACGAGCCTCGTTCAGTACAACCTCTCGACGCCCTGTCAGGGATTGCAAGTAATGGTCGTTGATATGGGCAACAACAGTCAGCCGACGCTCGCAACTTCGAATAGTTCCACGCCTGTCTGGTCTGCGCCGCAGTTGAATTCCGCCACTAGTAACCAAAATTACAGCGGTCCAACCAGTAAAGGTCCATGGATGGTCTGTCACTACAGTTTTGGTCAGTTGCCCGAGCGAGAGGCGTTGGAAGTTCGCGCGAATGTAATCCAATCCTCAGCATTTTCGCCCCAGGTAACTCCAGCGAAAGTGACAGGTTCCACGGGAACTCAGTTCACAATTCCGCCCGGAAACTGCAACACCCGCCGGGCAAGGTCTACCCTCTCCACAATTCTTGGTTCTTTCATCGAGTTCTGCGGCGGGCAAGCGTTCAACGTGAATATTGAACTGTTTCCGGCAGGCATGGGCTCACGTGGATCACTGCCGCCAAACAATGTGGTCCGTAACGTTACGCCGGTTGCTAACAGTGGCGGCACTATGCTCAAGTCTTCCAGCAGTCAGACTGGAATGCTCTCCGGCGCGCCGCAGCCGGGAATGCTCGCG
>Ga0157369_10000591_pt1 | contig 47176 bp, 57 predicted proteins | sample C25metaG_FD_113461 | JGI IMG/M metagenome (GOLD analysis project Ga0157369, IMG submission 113461) | Corn rhizosphere microbial communities from Kellogg Biological Station, Michigan, USA - C2-5 metaG | ecosystem: Host-associated > Plants > Roots > Rhizosphere > Soil | place: USA: Michigan... | reverse complement strand
AGCAACGCTCTTGGCGGTCATGCGGACGACAAAAAAGCCCGAGTGCTTGTGGCGACTCGGGCTTTTCCTGATCAGCAATGTTCGCGAACGGTTACGAACAATCAATCTCTGGCGGAGCAGGCGTCTGCCGATCGAGCGTTCTGCTAAGTTCTGCTAAGTCCCGTTGAGCCCCGCTCTCAGAGGGGAAAGGCATGTTCGATTGTCCCTCGGTGTTCCTCCGTGTTCCCTCCAATCCCGATTACATTGATGGGTAGGAAAACAGGTAAGGAAAGTTCGAATGCCGAAAAAGGTAACAGAGATGTCGGCCCTGCAGGTTGGCCGGCTCAAGGCGCCGGGCTTCTACGCGATCGGGGGCGTGGCCGGGCTGTATCTGCAGGTGGTCGAGTCTGGGGCTCGGACGTGGATGCTCCGGGCCATGATGGGCGGCAAGCGTCGAGACATGGGGCTTGGGGGCTTTCCCGACGTGACGTTAGCTCAGGCGCGCGAGAAGGCCCGCTCGGCACGTCAGCGGCTGGAGGAGGGCGTAGACCCTATCGAGGAGCGCAGGCAGGCCCGCAGCGCCCTTGCGGCCTCGCGGGCGGCGGCCAAGACCTTCGAGGATTGCGTCGAGGGCTTCATGAAGGCGAAGGAATCGGAGTGGCGCAACCCGAAGCACCGCCAGCAATGGCAGAACACCCTCGACACCTACGCGGGCCCGGTCATGGGCCAGTTGCTGGTCGGCGACGTGGCATTGCCGCACGTCCTGAAGGTGCTTGAGCCGATCTGGCACGACAAGACCGAGACCGCCACGCGAGTGCGCGGCCGGATAGAACAGGTGCTCGACTGGGCAACGGTCCGCGGCTACCGCAAAGGCGACAACCCGGCGCGATGGAAGGGCCACCTCGACCAGTTGCTGGCCAAGCCGCGGAAGATCTCGAAGGTGGAGCACCATGCTGCGGTCGCCGTCGACGACGTGGGCGCTTTCCTGGTCGATTTGCGGGCCATGGATGGCATGGGCGCTCGGGCGCTGGAGTTCGCCGTCCTGACTGCCGCGCGGTCGGGTGAGGTGCGCGGCGCCCTGTGGTCCGAGTTCGACCTGAAGGCGCAGCTGTGGACCGTGCCAGCCGAGCGCATGAAGGGCAAGGTGGAGCATCGGGTGCCGCTGTCCAAGCAGGCCGTCGAGCTGCTCGAGGCGCTGCCACGCTTTGAAAAGGTCGAAGTCGTGTTTCCTGGCGTGAAGGGCCAGGTACTCAGCGACATGACCCTGTCCGCCGTCATGCGCCGGATGAAGGTCGACGCCGTGCCGCACGGCTTCCGCAGCACGTTCCGCGACTGGTCGGCCGAGCGTACAAACTTCCCTCGCGATCTGGCCGAGATGGCGCTTGCGCACGTCATCGAGTCGAAGGTCGAGGCCGCCTACCGCCGGGGCGACATGCTCGCGAAGCGCCTGAAGATGATGCAGGCATGGGCCGACTACTGCGACACGATCCCCAAGGCCGACAACGTGGTGCCGATCAAGGCGGCATAGGTTGGTAGCATGCGCGCAGACGACTGCTGACATCTTCAAGTGCAGCGTTCCGGGGCGGGCGAGTCGCCGTTCTTGGCGCACCACGTCAGAACATCCGAGGTGATTGCTTGAAACGCGTGACGAAATCTTGGTCTACCGAGGAAATCGCTTTGCTCAAAGACATGCGAGGGCGCGTGCTCTTCTCAGACATTGCGAGTCTTCTGGCTCGCACGCGAGCCTCTGTGCAATGCATGTCGTATTTTTTGGGCCTAAAAGCGCTTCGCGAAGCCTCCCCCAAGTGGAAAGATAAGGAGGAGGCGTTTCTAATGGCCAACCATAGGGTTCTGACCAATCAACAGATCGCTGACTACCTCGGCAGGACAAGATGCGCAGTTCGAGCAAGGATCCGTGATTTGCGCCTGTCGGGGCAATCCGGCTCACCTCGGAGATGGACTGAGGCAGAGGACACCTACTTGTTGCTGGCTTGGGAGACCGACACGCTCAGTGACATTGCTGCAGCGCTCGGACGCACAGTGGCGGCGGTCAAGTTGCGAATTAAGTCAGAGTACAAAACTCTTCGCAGGTCGCCAAGCTACCTCATCAGCATAGGCCAAGCGCATGTTCTGTTCCCGCCTGAATTACGTGAGCTCATCGCGCTTAATAACCGGCTCAAGAAAGGACTCATCGATGCAGAACATCGCCGACCTGCGGGCGATCCTATTCCAAGAACTCGAGGCGCTTCAGGGGGCGCCAACTGATGCCGACATCGACCGCATCAGGCTCAAATGCGCTCTAGCTGATCGGGTCATCGACGTGACCCGGCTCGAAGTGCAACTGGCTGCCGTCATGAAAGGCGCGCTCGACGTTCCATTCATCGAGGCTCAAGCGTCAGAGCGCGCCAACGATGGCGCGGGGAATGGCGGCCTGTCGTTACCCACAAGAGCTGATCAGCAGGTGGAGACCCCGCCACCCACTGCATTGGAGCGGGCTGCAAAGGTGTTGACCGGCGGGCCGAAGGCAGATCATCGCTGGCGCTCTTCTCTCAGGCGAGATCGTTGATCTGAGCCGTCTTGACCTCAGATGCTGCAAGTCGCCTGCCAAGCGATAGATTGAATGCGTGCCCTATAAATCAATGCAGCGCAAGCTATAGCTTCTACGCGTAATAATTGATTGATAGGTCATCAAATCAAATGCACAATAGGTCAATGTCACCAAGCGAACTTGTTGGTCGAGGAGGCCCTGGCAGAGGGCAAGGTCGAAAGCCGATCTCAGACGACGCTAAGCCTTACAAGCTTCTACTTCCTGCCGAACTGCGCGCCAAGTTGGACGAACTAGGTGGGGCAGAGTGGTTGCGCTCTCAGTTGTCGCTCGCTGCCTATCTCGACGAAATCAATCTAGATCACGCAATGAACCTCGCAGCTCGATACATCAATGCAATGCGGCAATTGCCGCAGTACTTCAGCAACCTGGACCATCGCGGGCCCTTGACTCACATCATGACGGGCGTGCGCGTGCTGCCGCTTGGCGATCTAACTGACCCAGACGATGACAGTGGCATCCTCGAAGTGATTTATCCAGGGGGCCATCGAGTCGAGGTGAATGGTCACGCGCTCTATCAGATGGCGTTGGCTGAGGGGGTTCGATGGGAGATCGACAGCAACATCGACGACATTCCGCCCCGAAAGCGCGATGTCTATCAAGCGCGTATTGCCGACCTCAATGAGCACCTGCGTCTCAAGCATTCTCTGATCTGAGATAGATCAACCAGATGAACTCGCTGGTCAGCCGAGCAGCATGCTGACCAAAAGCGAACGGCCGCAGGGGATAGGAGCCCTGCAGCCGTTCTAACCACAACGTGCAAACTTGTACAAGGACCGCACATCATGGCTACCAAAATTATCCCCCAAGGCACCCTCGACGACATCGATGCGTTGTCGATCGAGGCGAAAGGCCTGGCCCATCTGTCGCTTTGGATCAACGAAGCGCGGGGGCTTATTGACAAGCTCCGCCTCTGTGCGGGCGCCTATCCAGAGGTTGCGAGTGCGCTGCACGAGTGTGACCTTCGCTACTTGTCCCCGGAGTGGGATGGCGACCAAGTCGACGGCATGGATTACCTGTGCCTTCGCCAGGCCGCTATTGCAGCCGAGATCGCCGAGGCATCGTCGGCCGTCCGAAAGGGGGCTCGCCATGGCTAAGCAACTCTCGCCTGTCGAGTTCAGAGAAGCCGCGTGTAGAGCCCGCGCTGATTTGCTCACAGTGCTCACCCTGATCCATGCCGCTTTCGATCTTCATGAGTCCAAGGGTTGTCCAGCCGATGTCGAGACGTGTACGTCGGTCGACTCCAGGATCGACTCACTGTTGATCCTGGCAAGGGACCGCGCAGCTGAAGCCATCGACACCTTGGACTTTTGACGGATCACAATCGAATTGCCGCGCCTGCCGCCGTTAGGCGCGGCCCAGCGAAAGAATGAAATGGAAGAACAAATTGAAGTCGGTAGGGCGTTTCCAAGAGCAGCCCGCACTCCGCGGAACGAGGCGACATACGTGCTCATGGTGCTTGCGTCTATGTTCAATGAAATGCTGCCGGGTTTTCCAGATGGCGTGTTCGTGACCTATTTCGTCGAGCCGGCATTCTCCGCGGTATTTCCGGGCGGAGATAACCTGTCAAGCGAGCTGCGAGTGGAGGTCGACGCCCTCGAACCTGGTGAGTCGAACCCGTTGGGCGGACTCTATCTTTTTGCACTTGGATGCCACTATGCGGCAGACGCTGTGAAAGCAATGAATACAGAGAACCCGCAGTTGGCTTGGACGATGATTTGTGACGCCCACTACTATCGCGGAATGATTCTCGAGATGAGCTGCAATCTGACGGAAAGTCGCTCGGCGCCTGACGATCAGCGCCTTGTGGTGCTTGAAAAAATTATCGATGGTGCAGCGCTGGGCGGACGCAGAAGCGCAGAAGTAAGGCAAGCGAACAAAAAGGTGCCTGACGCTGATTCACTTCGCGAAGAACGTGACTCTCTCATTTCGAGGGGAGTTCCTGCTCGCAATGTTGCTGGACTGCTCGCTATGCGTTATGGATGCACAGCGACCCATATCCGAAACCAATTCAATCGAAACTGAACCCCCTTCAAAAGCGCAACTGAACCTAGTGCGCTTTCGTTCGCAAATCCAAAGTCCCTCCCTATGCCCGAGCGCATTCCAGCGCACCGGGATGCAACATAGGAGAAGGCATGCAGCCAATCAAGGTTTCGCGGTCCGTCCGGCCGCCTCAAGCCCGCGCGATTCTGGGCGGCATCGGAAACACTACCCTTTGGCGCTGGGTTAAAGAACGCCCTGACTTCCCGCGCCCTCTGAAGCTAGGCCCGCGCGTCACTGTCTTCAAACTGGATGAGCTGATCGCTTGGCGCGATAAACAGAGCGCCGCAGTCGCCGGCAAGGGGCAGCCGTGATCCGGCTAGCGCCGATATGCACGGAGGGGCACATGCGCACGCTTGACCTCTTCGACGACGCACCGCCGCCGTACCAAGCCCATTCCGATACCAGCCGGGAAGCAGCCGAGCGCGTCGCCCCGCTGGCGCACACCATGCGCGGCCAGGTGCTGGCCTACCTGCGGCGCTGCGGCGCCGACGGGGCGACCGACGAGGAAATGCAGATCCGCATGCCCATCCCGGCCAATACGCAGCGGCCACGCCGCATCGAACTGGTAGCCGAGGGATTCGTCAAGGCAAGCGGAAAAACGCGCACGACGCGGTCTGGCGATTGCGCGGTGGTGTGGGTGGCATTGGTCTGAAGTGGCCAAGAAGCCCAAATCTCTAGAGAAGGTAGAGCAGCACTACCGGACGCCGCTCGCGGTTGCAAATAGCCCGGCTTGGCGCGTTCTGCATTTCTCATCTAAGGCGCTCTGGGGCGACATGCGCGCCACGCTGACGAGCTTCAACAACGGCGACATCAGCGCGGCCCTCTCACAGCTGAAGCATCGCGGTTGGAGCTCCCCGTCCACCCTGGCGAAAGCGCTTCGGCAATTGGAGGCGATGGGCTTCATTGCGGCCACCCGTCGGACTATCGGTGTGGAGCGTGGATCGAAGGTCTGCAACCTGTACCGGTTCACCGACATCGAGGTGTTCGAGCAGTCGAAAAAGAACATTGAGGCAGTCAAGGCGACGCGCGACTGGGTGAGGTTCACGTCGGTCGCGGACGCACAAAGAGCCGTCGATGAAGCCTCAGCGCCAAAGCCTCGGACCGCTGGTGACACCGCCGCCGAGAAAAAAACGAGCCTACAGAAACCGTATCGACACGGTACAGAAACTGTAGCGATGGGCAGTTTTGACGCTACAGATTCTGTAGTTAAGGGGGGTGCACCAACTACAGATTCTGTAGCTGGAACGGCACCGACAAAACGAGGAATCGTCAATGCTGACAAGAAGTTAGCTCACGCATGACACGCGATTAAGCATGCCAGAAGCAACTACAGATTCTGTACACCAATGCAGTACTACCAACCCATAGGAGTGAAAAGGCCATGAACAAAGTATCAAAAGAAACGCACGCGGTCTCGGTGACTGCCTTGCATCAAAACCCCTGGACGGACTTCAACGCGAAGACCAAGGAGCTGGCGATCGCCACGGTCGTGCGTAACTCGGGCCTGATCACCGTGTACGCGAAGATCCTGGCGAGCGACCGCACGCGCACGGACCTGATCGACAAGACCGCATCTCTGGTGGCCGTCAGGCTCGAGACTGCGGAATGGCTAGTCAGCAATGGCGTGCGCATGCGGAAGATCGGCGAGTACCGGCGTGCGGCCGAGGGCACCTCACTTGAAACCGTTTTAAGTGAGAAGGTGGAAACGGGTGCCATCTTGGGAAATTCCGAAGATGCGCCGTTCACCATCGAGCCCGGCCACGCCATGGCCTGCCTGATCGGGGGCTCGCCTGATCGCATCGCGGATGCCTACCTGATCGAGCCGTCGACCGCGCACCCAGGTTTCTTCTTCCTGAGCCACCTGAGCGACGGGTGCACGCGAGTGGATTACCTGACCCGCCCGATCCGCTCGGACTTCGTGCCCAACTGGCTGAAGGCGGAGGGGCTCGCAGACCCGGCCGCAGCCCAATGGAGAGCCCACCCCTGCGCCGGTGTCGAAAAGGCCGGGCAAAGCCTGCATCCGGCCCTGGAGGCAGCATGAACAAGCAAACGAACGGCGGCTGGATCGAAGAGGTACCGGCAGTTGACATCGAGCTGCTGGAAAACGGCATCGTGCGCGTGACCGACAAGTCCGACTTTCAGGACGACCACTCGGTAGACCTGCACCCGATCCACCTGCGCCTGATCGCAGAGAGGATGGGGCTCGCGGCCTCGGTGACCGACAGCGAGGCTCAGGCCCTGCTGATGGTCGACAAGCTGGCCCGCCGCATGCGCGTGCTGCACGAGCGAATCAAGAAGGTTCACGAATGGATGTGGGAGAACGCCGACCGCGGCTTCGACGAATGCGACATCAACATCGAAGCTTGGTTCATCGACGCGACGCTAGACCTGTCGAAGGAGTTCATGGCCGAGATCGAGGAGTCGCGGGCGGTGGTGACGCCTCGACGTGGCGACGCCGGGAAACCCACTGGGTTATATGCAACAAACCCCACGGGTAACCCAGCGGAAACCCATTCGGTTTCTGGAATGTCGAAGACCCCCGGAAACGGGACCCTTCGAACAGTCCCGAAAAAGGGTGCCTTGAGCAAGCCCAAAAGCGGGACCCTTTCCGCCGCTGCTGCGCCGCTGTTCCCCGAGGACGGAGGCGCCGAATCGTGAGCCGGCAGTTCAACTTCATGCCTTCGCGCTACGTGACGGAGTGCAAGGCACCCGCTGACAACAGCGTGACGGCACCCGCTGTACCGCGGGACAGCCATGGGACAGACGCGGCAGTCACAGGGGACAAACGCGCTGCTAACGCGTTAGTCACGCGCGACCGGGTCATGTCCGACGCCGAGCGCGAAGAGAGGGCGGAGCGCCGCTCCCGAGCGTCGAGCGAAGAGTGGAGCCACAAGCGACTGATGCAGGGGCTCGGAGATCTGCGCATCCATGGCCGCCACTCCCTCAAGCCGGTCGACATCGAGCTGCTGGATGAGTACTTCAAGCAGTTCGGCATTCCAGCGGACACCGGCCGCGCCGCTTACGAGGCGGGGCAACGCGACACCGCGCGAGGCGTGCGCTGCATGTGCACGACTTGCAACGGGCAGAGGGCAGCCGACGCGGACGGCAAGCGGACGGCCTACAGCACCCGCCGCTATCACGAACTGCGCGCCCAGGGCGCGAGCTTCGCCTATGCGTGGCGCTGCATAGACATGGAAATCAGCAGGGGAGAGCACATTGAGCGATGAGACCGAGACCCGACAGCGCACCGGTGTGCGCGACTACATGACCGCGATGGCCGTGGCGATCTGGGCCGGCTGCGCTGCTCGGCCCGAGGTGCTGGCGCCGATCGAGAAAGCGAAGCCGCCCCGCCGCCCGAGGGATGCCGTGCCGGTCGACTTCCACCTGGTGCCGGCGCATCAGTTCGCCATGGATGGCAGGCTTCGCAACTGGGGCACCTGGTGCAACAGCCGGGCAGCGGCGTCGTCTTCTCCCATGTTCCGGCTCACGCCGCCAGGGCTCGCAACGCGTCGCGGCGATCACGGCTCACGAGAGAGCAGCACGCTTGATCGCAGTGACGCCGTGCGCATCGCCCAAGCGTTGACAGCACTCTCGCCGCCTCATGCAGCGGCCTTGAACTGGTACTACGTCAAGCCGGTTGCACCGCGCCGAGCGGCTGAGGCGCTTGGGGTGTCCTATGAGGGGCTTGCAGCACTGGTGATCGACGGCCGGCAGATGCTGATCAACCGTCTGGAGTGACATGGTGTTGCAGGATTCCTGCGTTGCTGTACACTCCGGCGCAACGAACGAGCGCTGGCACAAGGTTCGCCCACCCAAGAACGCGGAGGCGCCCCTGTCGGTAAAGCTCGGAGAACGAGCCCTCCACGATCTGGAGGGCTTTTTTGTTTCTGGCGCACCCATCATGCGGTGTCGGCTTAGGGTGGCACTCGGTTCCACCCTCCCGCGACCCGTACCCGAACGCTTGCTGGCGTCGGTGAATCCAGTACACCCAACAGTCGGACCCGGTTCCTTTACCGGGGCTCGTGCTCAGTGCTGGCCCCAGTAGTCGGTGGGCAAACCGCTACCTCCCTGAGCCCACCGGACCAACAGCGTTTCACTCCGCTGCCGGTGGGCGCCAGGCCCTATTCAAGGATGGTTGCCGGAGTGGCAACGGGTCGGCTTGCTAAGCCGTAGCCGGTCAGCAATGGCCGCCGAGGTTCGAACCCTCGACCATCCGCCACTTGTCTCCCGGCTGCATGCAGTTGCCGCCGTTGCCCGATGTCTGGAACCGGATTCCGGGCCTTCTTCTTCGCGAGGTGCGCATGCTCATCATCCTGGCCGTTCTGGCTGCGCTGAACCTGGTGTTCACGTTCGTGGTCTTCTGCGGCCAGCGCGCGTTGTGGGCACGGTTGCCTGAGTCCGAGAAGACCGTCGAGCAGGCAGCCAAGGAATGGCAGGACCAAGCGGAAGCGTTTCGCGTGAACCCTCCCGTGCTCACGCCCGAGGAACTGCAGCAGGTGGCTGCCTATCGTGCGAAGTACGGAAAGGCCACGGAAGGGCGGCCCGACCTCGAGGTATTGGCGCTGTCCCGCCTCAACGCAACCTGAACGAGCAGATGACGATGCAGAACGGTTCCTTCCCACTGGACGAACAAGGGACTGAACTGATCCTTCCGGGGGTGACTAACGCGATCGGGCTTCGATCCGCGCCGCTACCGCGGCCCTCAACCGTTCGAGGTGCGTTGCGGTTCGCACCTTCAAGTCTTCGAGTGCGTCGCGTTGCATTGGATCGCCTTTCACTGGTGCGTCGCGTGTCAGCTGCAGGAGATGTTGCATGCGCTCGCTGAAGTCGCCAGCGCGCCCCGCATATGCATCGGCGTACAGGTCTTCGAGCCCGAATCTGATCGCGCTCATGCGCGCTGACTGCTCTCTGAACTCGGTCCATATCGCGTCTAGGTTGGCCGACAGGATCGCATCAATTTCCTTGCGGTCGTCGTCTGTCATTTCGTCTGCCCGTCGCCGGGTCCGTGTTGAGGAACTCGGAATCTACCCGGCGACTGGGCAAACACCAGCGCGTGCGTGGGCCTGATGGCTGCAGCCTTCGACAACAAGGACGGTCGCATCCGTGGCCGTGCACTGCAAGCCAGGCGCCTCAAGGTGTGGACGAAGGACCCGCGATGCGCCAAGTGTCGGAAGCTGGTCGAGTTCAACGACAAGCCCGGCCGCGGCTTCCAGCTGGATCACAAGGTCCCGCTGTTCAAGGGCGGCCCCGACACCGAGGAGAACTGTCAGGTGCTGTGCGTCGGGCCCGATGGATGCCACGACCGCAAGACTGCAACGGACCTCGGCTACGCCCCAGCGGTGCGGATCGGCGAGGACGGATGGCCGGTCGGGGCGTGAGCAGGCACCCACATGGAGCACCATTCCGGTGCGCCGAGGTTGTCGCGCGGACACAACGTTGCGCAGACGCAACAGGGGGGGAGGTTTTCCGTTCGAGGGGGTCCGACTTGGAAACCGGGCGCTCCCATTCTTTTTCGCATCTCCAATTCAAGGGACGACCCTAGATGCCCCGACCACGGACCCCGCTGGCGAAGGCGAAAGCCTCTGGCGCGGAAATCATTCACCCCGAGCGATTCGCCGGCCGGAAGGGGCCGAGGAAGCCGCGCCCAGTTGGCGACCCATATGTCGGGATGTCGGCGAAGGAGAAGAAGGCATGGATCGAGTTTCGCGCCGAGTTGCCATGGCTGACGAGCAGTCATCGCACCCTGTTGCGCCTGGCGTGCATGTGGACCGCGCGCATGGACAGTGCCGAGTTCGGCGTCAGTGCCACGCAGGCGCTGAGCTCGATCCTGTCGAAGCTGGGCGCGACGCCGGTCGATGAGACCAAGGTGAACCATGCCAGCGACGAAGACGAAGACCCCACCGACGAGTTCTTCGGCAAGTGACCGCGTCAAGGCCTACGCCGACGCCGTCACCGCTGGGAAGATCGTCGCCGGCCCGCATGTGCGCAACAGCTGCCGGCGGCACCTGCAGGATCTGAAGAAGGGGCACGAGCGCGGGTTGTACTTCGACCGCGAGGCTGCTGACAAGGCGTTCAGGTTCTTCGAGACGGTGCTGAAGCTGTCGGAGGGCCAGTTCGAAGGCAAGGCGTTCCACCTGGACCCGAGCCAAGCATTCATCGTCGGTTCGCTGTTCGGCTGGAAGCGCAAGGACGGCACGCGGCGGTTTCGTCGCTGCTTCATCGAGCAGGGCAAGGGCAACGGCAAGAGCCCGCTTGCTGGTGGAATCGGGCTGTATGGGCTCGTGGCAGACGGGGAAGCGGGCGCGCAGGTCTACGCGGCGGCGGCGAAGAAAGAGCAGGCCGGCATTCTGTTCGCCGACGCGGTGAAGATGGTGAAGGCGTCGCCAGGTCTGAAGAAGCGGCTCGAGTTTTCGGGCGGGGAAGGGCGCGAATACAACATCGCCCACCACCAGACGGCAAGTTTCTTCCGGCCGGTCTCGCGCGACACGGGCAAGACCGGTTCAGGGCCTCGGCCGCATTTCGTCCTGGCCGATGAGGTGCACGAGTTGCCCGACCGCAAGAGCATTGAAATGCTCGAGCGCGGATTCAAGTTCCGCCGGCAGCCGCTGCTGTTCATGATCACGAACAGCGGCAGTGATCGGAACTCGGTGGCATGGGAGGAGCACGAGCACGCGGTGAAGGTGGCCGCAGGGCATACGGAGGCGGTAAACGATCCGGCTTTCGTGGGCGACGTGATCGACGACACCACCTTCAGTTATGTCTGCGCGCTGGATGAGGGCGACGACCCTCTACGAGATCCGAAGTGCTGGCGGAAGGTGAACCCGCTGCTGGGCGTGACGATCACCGAGCAGTATCTGACCGACGTGGTGGCCGCGGCGAAGGCGATCCCGGGCCAGTTGAACGGCATCCTCCGGTTGCATTTCTGCGTCTGGACCGACGCGGCCACCGCATGGATGACGCGGAGCACCCTGGAGCCAGCGCTGCATGAGTTCGACCCGGTCGCCGAGCATGGCGGAGACGAAGTCTTCATCGGCCTAGACCTGTCGCAGTTCCGGGACATCACCGCGAAGGCTTCGGTGGTGCGCACAGGTACGACAGGAGAAGGCAAGCCGACCTTCGATGCGTGGATCGAGGCCTGGACGCCAGGCGACACCCTGCAGGCTCGCGAGCTGCGCGACAAGCTGCCGTACAGCGTCTGGAAGGAAAAGAAGTTCATACACGCGCCGGCCGGCGAGAGCATCAGCTTCCGGCACGTCGCGCAGGCGCTTGCGGAAGACGTGGAGGCCTTCGACGTGAAGCTGGTGGCTTACGACCGCTACGCCTTCCGGAAATTCGAAGAGGAAGTCGAGGACATCGGGTTGACCGTCGAGTTCATCGAGCACCCCCAAGGCGGCACGAAGAAGGGGCAGCCAACTGCGGCAATGGTGAAGGCGGCCGAGGCGAAGAAGTCGAAAGCCGAGGGGCTGTGGATGCCCGGTTCTGTGCGGCTGCTCGAGGAGGCGCTGTTAGAGGGCCGCATCCGGCTGCTGAAGAACCCGGTGTTGGTTTCAGCAATGATGTCTGCGGTGATCGAAGAGGACAAATGGGGCAATCACTGGCTGGCGAAGACCCGGTCAATCAACAAGATCGACGCGGCTGTCGCGCTGGCGATGGCAATCGGTGCAGCGCACGCCGGCGAGACGACGGGCCAGCCGAAGTATCAGGTGATCATCATCTGAACGTCCCGAACACATTCAACCGGCCCGCCTCGTGCGGGCCTTTTTCATTGGAGCCCGTCACATGGACCGCGCTTATTCCACTCTCGAGATCAAGGCGCTGAGCGACAGCGACGGGCGCCGCACCTTCAAGGGCATCGCGTCGACGCCCAGCACCGACCGCGGTGGCGACATCGTCGAGCCCGATGGCGCTCAATTCAAGCTGCCGATGCCGTTTCTCTGGATGCACGACAGCAGCGATCCCATCGGCTGGATCACGAACGCCAAGGTGACCGCGAAGGGCATCGAGGTCGAAGGCGAGGTCGCCACCATCGAAGAAGACGGCCCGTTGAAAGAACGGCTGGCCACTGCCTGGCAGATGCTGAAGGCCAAGCTGGTGCGCGGCCTGTCCGTGGGCTTCAAGCCCATCGAAACCGCCCAGATCAAGGGCTCCTACGGCGTTCGCTACATCAAATGGCTCTGGTTCGAACTGTCCGCAGTCACCGTGCCGGCGAACGCTGACGCATCCATCACCGCGATCAAGTCGATCGACAACGCCCTGCTCGCCGCGACTGGCAAGCAGCAGGACCGCGTCGTTCGCTTGCTCGCTCCCGGCGTCTCGGGAAATCCGCAAGCCCGCAAGGGCGTCGTTTACCTCTGACACACACAGGAACCGTCATGAACATCCAAGATCAAATCAAGCGTCTCATGGAGACGCGCACCGCCAAGGCCCTCGAGCTGGAAGGCGTGCAGAAGAAGGCCCTCGACGAAGGCCGCACCAAGGACGAAGCCGAGCGCGAGGCCTTCAAGAGCCTGACGACCGACATCGACCAGATCGACGCCGAGCTGGTCGACCTGCGCAAGCTGGAAGCTCTGCAGGTCGAGAAGGCTGCGCCGGCCGCTGGCGGCAACCCCGGCGCTGCTGCTGGTGCTCGCGGTGCGCTCGCTACCGGTGCGGGTCCTGCGATCCACATGAGCCGCGACGCAGACGAGAAGTTCAAGGGCCAGAACTACACCCGCATGGTGATTGCGAAGGCGCTTGCCCTTCTGAGCGACGGCGACGCCACGCCGCTGCAAATCGCGCAGCACCGCTGGGGCCAGCTCAACCCGACGCTCATCAACGTGATGAAGGCCGCGGTTCCCGGCGGCGGCACCGGCGCGGGCGAGTGGGGCGCGGAACTGGCGGCCATCGATCAGCGCTACCAAGGCGACTTCATCGAGTTCCTCTACTCGATGACGGTCTTCGACAAGCTGCCACTGCGCCAGGTGCCGGCAAACATCCAGATCAAGGGCCAAGATGGCGCGGCGACGGCCTACTGGGTGGGCCAGTCGAAGGCAATTCCCGCGACCACGGCTGATTTCTTCGCGATCAACCTGACGCCGCTCAAGGTGGCTGCGCTGGCGGTCGTGTCGAACGAGCTGCTGCGCGATTCCAGCCCTGCCGCCGAACAACTGGTGCGGGATGCCCTGGCCGAAGCGAGCGCCCAGCGTGTGGACACCACGTTCCTCTCGGCTGCAGCTGCGAGCGCTGGCGTTGCGCCGGCGGGCATCCTGAACGGTCTGACCGGCATCACGTCGGCCGGCACGGACGGCGAAGGCTTGCGCGCGGACATCAAGGCGCTGTACGCACCGTTCATCGCCGCGAAGAACGCCAACGGCCTGCAGCTGGTCACCACGCCGTCGCTCGGGAAGTCGATCCAGCTCATGACCAATGCGATGGGTCAGACGGAATTTCCCGGTATCGGTGCCGATGGTGGCACGCTGCTGGGCGATACCGTTGTCACGGGCGACAACGTCGGAGCCGGCCAGCTGATCCTGCTGAAGCCGTCTGACATCTACCGCATCGGTGACTCCGGCATTCAGGTATCGGTTTCGAAGGAGGCAATGATCGAGCAGGACACTGCGCCGACCGGTGCCACCGATACGCCGACGGCGGCTTCCGCGAACATGACTTCCATGTTCCAGACGGAATCCACCGCGATCAAGGTCGTGCGCTCGATCAACTTCGCGAAGCGCCGCGCATCTGCCGTGGCCTTCGTGACTGGCGCCGACTACGGCGCCGCCGCCTAAGTAGCGCCCCGCCGAGCCCTTCGGGGCTCGGCTCCCCATTCCCAAGGAGCCGCCATGCGTGAAGACCTCAAAGCCCTCAAGAATTTCACCTATGCAGGCCGCGCGCTGCAGGCGGGTGACAAGTTCAGCGCTCCTCGCAGTGATGCTCGCGCTCTGCGCGCGGTGCGCCGCGCCGAACCTGCCGACACCTACGTGACCACGGAAGAAAAGCCAGCGGTCACGAAAACCGAGGCCACCGCACCCGCGAAAAAGACCGCCGCCAAGAAGGCGCCGGCAAAGAAGGCGAAGGCGGCCGGCAAGTGAAATCGTTCGGGTCGTACCTCCGAGAGCAGGCGATCGAGAAGGCCGCGCGAGCTGGCGCTGTCGCCATTGCGCAGCCGCGCGGCGCGGTCACACTCAATACAAGCGGCGCCTGGTTGGACATCACGCCAGCGCAACCGCCCGGTTACTTCCAACTGGACATCAAGGTCCGGCCCGAAACGGTGCTGTCGCACCCGGCGGTTTTCTCGTGCGTGACGGTGATCTCGAACGACATCGGCAAGCTGCGCACCCGCCTGATGAAGCAGGGCGAAAACGGCATCTGGGCTGAGGCGCAGAGCGCGGCTTACTCGCCTGTCCTGCGCCGACCCAACGGCTACCAGAACCACATTCAGTTTCGGCAGTGGTGGATCATCTCGAAACTGATCTCGGGCAATGCCTACGTGCTGAAGATCCGCGACGGGCGCGGCGTGGTGGTCGGGATGTACATCCTCGATCCGAACCTGGTGATGCCGATGATCTCGCCGGACGGCTCGATCTTCTACCAGCTCACGCAGGACAACCTGTCGGGCCTGCAGGACCACACCATCTTCGTTCCGGCCTCGGAAATCATCCATGACCGGATGAACTGCCTGTTTCACCCGCTGGTGGGTATATCGCCGCTGTTTTCGGCCGCGCTGCCAGCCTCGAGCGGCCTGGAGATCCTTCGGGACTCTCAGCGCTTTTTCAGCCAGGGTGCGAAGCCCAGCGGCATCCTGGCGGCTCCTGGCGCCATCAGCGACGGCACCGCGAAGGAGCTGAAGGAATACTGGAACAGCAATTTCACCGGCGCGAACGCTGGCCGCGTGGCTGTCGTCGGCGATGGTCTGAAGTACGAGCCCATCCGCATGACCGCGGTGGACTCGCAGACTAAGGAACAACTGAACCTGAGCGCCGAGATGGTGGCGCAGGTGTTCCACGTCCCCGCCTTCAAGGTGGGCGGCCCCATTCCCGCTGGCCAGAAGGTGGGCGACCTCAACCAAATCTATTTCAGCGATGCGTTGCATTCGTTGATCGAGGAAATGGAAGCCTGCCTGGACGATGGTCTGTCGCTGCCGGCCGAGTACCGCACCGAACTGGATCTCGGCAACCTGCTGCGCATGGACCAGGCGACGCAGGCCGACGTGACCGTGAAGCTGGTGGGCGGCGGCGTGAAGACGCCCAACGAGGGCCGCGCCGATCACAACCTTCCGCCGCTCGTCGGCGGCGACACGGTCTACATGCAGCAGCAGGATTTCCCGCTCGATCAGGTGCGGCTGAACAAGATCGAGCCGCCCGCGCCGCCGCCTCCGCCGCCGGCACCTCCCGCGCCAGCTCCGGAGCCGGAGCGCGACGGCGAAGACCTGTCCGAAGAAGAGCGCCGCGAGCTCGCCGACTACATCGAGAAGGAGCTTGCATGCGAGCCGAACTGAAAGCAGTTGCAGACCTGGTCATTCAGGCCACCCGCGCCCGGCTCGCGCCGCTTATCAAGCGCTTGGACGACATCGACACCGCGCTGAAGGCGCTGCCCACGCCGAAGGACGGCGAGCCCGGCCGAGACGCGCTGCAGCTCGAGCTACAGCCCGAAATCGACATGGAAAAGGCCTATCCCCGCGGCACCTATGCGCGGCACGCTGGAGGCCTCTGGCGGGCGTTCGAGACAACGAAGGGCCTGCACGGCTGGGAATGCATCGTGGATGGCATCGCCGATCTGCGCATCGAGCAGCCCAGCGCCCGCGAGTTCACGCTTGTGGCGCGCACGTCGAGCGGGACAGAGGTGTCGAAGTCGATCAAGGTTGCCGCCCTGGTGGACAAGGGCGTCTTTCGCGCGGAGGAAAGCTACGAGAACGGCGACGGCGTGACCTGGGGTGGCTCGTTCTTCATCGCGCAGAAGGATGCGCCGATCGGCAAGCCGGGCGAACCCGGTTGCGACGGCTGGCGCCTGGCGGTGAAGCGCGGCCGGGACGCGGGCAAGGGGGTTGCCGTATGACGATGCTGGTGACGCTCGCACAGGCCTCCGATCACCTGCGCCGCGATTCGACGGACGATGACGCCGATCTGACGCTGAAGATCCACGCCGCCTCGGGCTCGGTGCTGGGCTACCTGAAGGGCGCGAACCACCTGGTTCAGGAAGTCGACGGCGACGGCAAGCCCGTTTTCGACGAGGACGGCAAGCCGGTCTACACCGATCAGGTGCTGTACGAGGTGCAGGCCGCGACTCTGCTGATGGTGGGCTATCTGTACCGGGCCCGTGACAACGACAAGGACCACGAGTACGAACAGGGCTTTCTGCCGCGGCCGGTCACCGCGCTGCTGTACGGCCTGCGCACGCCGGCCATCGCATGACGCTCGACGCCGGAACCTTGAATCGCCGGGTGTCGCTGCAGCGCCTGGTGGTGGCTCAAGACCAAACCACCGAAGCCCAGGTAGAGACGTGGGTCGAGGTCGCCAAGGTGTGGGCGAACATCCGCTACCTGAACGGCACCGAGACCGTGAAGGCGGCGACGCCGACGGCCATCGCCAAGGCTTCGATCCGCACCCGCTTCCGCGACGACATCGAGGACAGCTGGCGCGTCGTCTACACCTCCAACGGCAAGACGACGCTTTTCAACATCACCGCGATCCTGGCCGACCTGCAGGGGCGCGAGTTCGTCGACCTGGCGGTCGAGACGGGAGCGAGCAATGGCTGACGTGATGACGCCGACGGAAGGGGAAGGCGCGGACCTGCGCGACTTGCTGGCCGAGCGCCTGGGTGTGCCGAAGCATGCCAAGTGGTTCGAAGTGCGCTTCGCACTGGGCGAGCCGGTCACGGTGCGCTGCGCGTACATGGCGAGCCTGCGGCCTGAGCCGTCCGACGACGACGAAGATCCGGAGCCGCAGGCCGGCAATCGGGGGCTCGATGGCTGACACCCAGACCCTGCACGGCCTTGACGGTGTGCTCGAGCGCATGCGTTCGCTGCCGCCGGCCATCGTGAGCAAGAAGGGCGGCATCGTCGCGCCGGCGCTGCGCAAGGGCGGAAACGTGATCCAGAAGGAGGCCCAGGCCAACGTCCGGAAGGTCACGCGCAACACCATCGGGGAGGGCTACGCGAACACCGACGTGCTGGCCAAGGCCATCGTCGTGCGCCGCGATCCCAACCCGCAGCGCAGCGGCGCTGCCGAGCGCTACCGCGTGCTGATCGCGCGCGGGCGCAAGTACGGCGACCGCTTGAACAAGAAGGGCGGCAAGCCGCTGACCGCGGTGATGACGGGGCGGTGGCTTGAATTTGGCGATGAGCATCAGCCGGCCGAGCCCTGGATGACGCCGGCATTCATGAGCGCCAAGCAGCGCGCACTGAACACCGTGGTCGAAGAGCTGGGCAAGGGCCTGCAGCGGGCCATCCGCAAGGCAGAGCAGGGGGCGAAGTGATGCTACCGAAGATCCAGCACCTGCTGAAGGCCTCGCCGGCGGTCACCGCGTTGATCGGCGCCGGCACAGACCCGATCACCGACCCGGTGCGCGTGTACCGCCATGGAGATGCGCCGCAGGGCGTGACGGCCCCCTACGTGACGTGGAGCGCCCCGGCCGGCGCCCCCGAAAACACTTTCGACGGCGCGGACGCCGATGTCTGGCGCGTGCACGTCGATTGCTGGTCCGATGGCGACCTTCAGATCGAGCAACTGGCCGCGGCGGTGCGCGATGCGCTCGAGCCTGCCGCGCACCTGGTGGCCTACACCGCCAACGACCGCAACCCGGAGACGAAGCGCTACCGCATCGGCTTCGCCTTCGATTTCATCCTCTCGCGCAACTGAGCGCACAGCTTTCCCAACCCTCTGGCCGCCTTGTGCGGCCTTTCTTTTTTCCGAAAGGCAATAGCACCATGGAACCCACCATCAAGAGCCAAGGCACCCAGCTGTACTACGCATCGGGTCCGACCGCCGTCACCCGCATCGTCTGCCCCACTGGCGTGAGCGGCCTGGGCGGCACGCGCGACCAGATCGAGACCACCTGCCTCGACGACACCGAGGACAAGCAGTTCACCGGCGGCCTCGGCACGCCCGGCCAGGTCACGATCCCTTTCAACGTGCACAAGGGCGAGGTCAGCCATGAAGACGTGCTGGCGCTGAAGGCGTCCGGCGAAACCGTCTCGTGGGGCATCTACAGCTCGGACGCGGCCACCGCACCCACTGCCGTTGGCGGTGTCATGCAGGCCGTCACCGGCCGCGTGTCGGCCATCTTCAATGCCTACGTGGCCGACGTGACGATCGACATCGGCGCGAACGACATCTGGAAGGGCACCATCACGCTGCAGCGCAGCGGCCCGGTGACCTGGGACCTGCTGACGGCATGAGCATGAGTAAGTACGCCGCCTTCTTCGTCTCGACGGAGATCCATAAGCGCACCGTCACGCTCGCTGACGGCTCCGAACACGAGCTGTATTTCCGCGAGCTGCCGGTTTCGATGTTCCGCAAGTTCCAGATCGCCGAGGCATCGGAAGACGAGGACGTGCGCGCCGGCAGCATGGCGAAGCTGATTGCGGCCAGCCTCTGCGAGCCCGACGGTGCGCCGGCCATGACCTACGAGCAGGCCATGAACCTCAAGCCGAACGTCAGCAGCCGCCTGTTCGATCAGGTGATTTCGCTGGGCGGGGTGGGAAAGGGAAAAGCTTCGCCGCCAGGGGAGAAGAGTGGTTCATCTACGAACTCGCCCTCGCCCTTGGCGGCCGATCAGTCGCAGAGTGGCGAGACGCACTCTCTCGAGAAGAGCTCGACGGCTGGCGAGAGTTCTATCGAATCCAGCCATTCGACGACTACCACCGCTATCACCGGCCCGCAGCCCTGATCGCGCGAAGCATGTCAGGGGCGCACATGGGCGACCTGCTCGACTGGCTGCAGCCGCCACCGCCTACGGGGCACACCAGCGCTGACATGGATCTTTTCAAAGCAGCCGGCATCCGCCCACCACCGAGGAAGACCGAATGAGCATCGGAACCATCACCGTTGACCTCCTCGCGCGCACGGGTTCGTTCGAGACGGACCTGAACCGCTCCGCCAAGCTGGCGGAGAAGCGTGCAAAGGAGATCGACGCCGCTGTGACCAAGGCGGGGACGGCCATCGGCGTTGCGCTCGGCGCGGCCGGCGCCGCTGCCCTGGCCATGGCGAAAAACATCATCGACGGGCTCGACGCGCTGAACGATGTGAAGGACGCGACGGGCGCCAGCATCGAGAACATCAGCGCGCTCGAGGATGTGGCGCTGCGGACCGGCACCACGCTCGACAACGTCTCCGGCATCCTGGTGAAGTTCAACAGCGCGTTGAAGGAGGCCGACGGTAAGAACGGCGTGTCCCAAGCCCTGAAGGCCATCGGCTTGGATGCGGCCGAGCTTCGCAAGCAAGACCCGGCCGAAGCGCTGCGCAAGACCGCAGTCGCCCTCACTGGCTTCGCCGATGACGGCAACAAGGCGCGGCTCGTGCAGGAACTGTTCGGCAAGTCGATCAAGGACGCGGCGCCATTCCTGAACGACCTCGCCGAGAAGACGAAGCTTGTGGGCACGGTCAGCGCCGAGCAGGCCGCGGAAGCCGAGAAGTTCAACAAGCAGCTTTTCGACCTGCAGAAGAACTCGCTCGACGCAAAGCGCGCGCTGCTGTCCGATCTGCTGCCTGGCATTACGCGCGTGATCGAAGAGTTCACGATCGGCCGGAAGGTCGCCGGGAGCTTCCTGGACGCACTACTCACGTTCGGCACTATCAACCCGTTCCGCGACCAAGCGGGCAACATGAAGGCGCTGCGCAAGGAAATCGAAGGCCTGCAGGGCGACCGTGAGCGCTATGTGCGTTCCGGGTCGGACACGCGCGCAATCGACGAAGCCCTGGCCAACAGCCAGAAGCAATACCGGTACTTGAAGGCCCTGCAGCAGCGTGATGCGTTGGCCGATCAGGGCGACAATTCGGATGCGGTCTCCCGCCGGTTCCTTCGCGAGCCGCCGAAGCCGACCGTCGGCGAGATCAAGACTGAAAAGACTCCCAAGGGCAAGGCCGACCATACTGCGGAGCAAGAGGCGAAGGCGCAGCTCGCCCAAGATCTCGAGGACATGAAGAAGAGCACCGCCGCGCTTGCCGGCGCCTTCGACAACGACGAGAAGATCCTGTCGGCCAAGCGCTCGGCTAGCCTGATCAGCGATGCCGACTACTACCAGAAGAAGCGCGACATCATCATCGCGACCGGCGAGGTCGAAGAGGCAGGCCTGAAGGCGGCCATCGACCGGCTCAAGCGCGAGCAGGCCACGCTGAGCGGCAAGGACGCGATCGACAACCAGCGCAAGATCAATGACGCCGAGGCTGACCTACGCAAGAGCCGCGCCGACACCGCCACGCAGTTGAAGGTCCTGAACATCGAGGCTGCCGATTCGACCAACAAGCTGGCCCAGGCCATGGCCGACGCGCGCGAAGCGGCACAGTCGTTCCTCGACACCACGAATCGCGCGCGTGCGCTGGAACTGGCCGGCATGGGGCAGGGCACAAAGCAGCGCGACTACGCCGCAGCCATCAGCCAGATCGAGCAGACCTATGAGCAGAAGCGTCAGGACCTCGAGCGCGACCGTCGAAACGGGAAGTTTGCCGGGCGCGAGGAGGACTACAAGCGCGAACTCGACCTGATCAACGAGTTCCAGCGCAAGTCGATCAACAGCTACAAGGGTTACTACGACGATCTGGAAGCCCGCCAGAAGGCGTTCAACCTGGGCGCGGCCGAGGGTGCGCGCAACTACGCCGACGAGGCGACCAACATCTACAAGCAGACCGAGGAGGCCGTAAAGAATACGTTCGGCAGCATGGAGGATGCACTGGTCGAGTTCGTGAAAACCGGCAAGCTGGACTTCAAGAGCCTTATCGATTCGATTCTGGCCGACCTCGCTCGATTGACCGTGCGCACCCAGATCACTGGCCCGCTCGCAAAGATGCTGGGCGACAAGCTCGACGGACTGGCGATCGGCGACGAGTTGGGCGACCTGCTGAAGTCGAAGGGCCTGGTGTCCAACTCTGGCAGCGGTGGCGGTATCGGCGATTTCCTCTCGGCCGTGGGCAAATTCTTCGGCGGCTTCTTCGCCGATGGTGGGTCGCCGCCCGTGGGCAAGGCCTCAATCGTGGGCGAACGTGGCCCAGAACTGTTCGTGCCGAACACGGCGGGGAAGATCATTCCGAACCACGCCCTGGGCGGTGGTGGCGGCCCTGTCTATGTCGAGATCAATCAGACGGTGGGCGATGTCGCGACCGCGTCCATGTTGCGCGAGTCGCAGGCCAACACCGAGCGCCGCATTGCGGCGGCCATCGGCCGGGATCGCCAGTACGGGAGCGCGCGCCTATGAGTCTGATTGCCCTGCCTGTTGGCTTTCGGCCGAACCTGTTCGTGTTGCGCGAGCAGGTGGCGCAGCGAGCGTTCATGTCGCCCGACGGCGGCAGCGAACAGGTGATCGACCGTCTGAACGATCGATGGCTGCTCTCTCTGACGCTGCCAAACCGGACGCACGCCGATGCCGCTGTCATCGAAGCGTTCATTGCCTCGCTGCGCGGCATGGTTAACACCGTGGCGCTGTACCACTACGTTCGAAAAGTGCCGCGGGGCTCGATGCGAGGCGCACCGACCGCCCAGGCTGCAGCGGCCGGCGCGCAGGCGATGGTCCTGAATACGACCGCCGGCGCCACGCTGAAGGCAGGCGACATGATCGGCGTGTCCGGCCTGTTGCTCATGGTGGCTGCCGATGCCGCGGCCAACGGCGCAGGCGTGATGCCCGTGCAGATCGTGAACTGCTTGCGCGTAGCGGTGGGCGGCGGTGCTCCGGTGACCTGGGACAGGCCGACGGCGCCATTTCGTCTCGTGTCGCCAACGGCAGTCCAATACATCCCCGGCCATTCGCCTGAAGCTTCGTTCGACTTCGTTGAGGCGGTCGCATGAAGTTCCTTTCAACCGCGGCGCTGACTGCGTTGAACAGTTCGCCTCTGCGAATTGCGCAGCTGATCTACATGGGATTTCCCGGAGTGCCCGTGGCGTTGGCCTCCTCGAATTTCGACATCGTCTTCGGTGGAGTCACCTATCGCGGTGCGGCAGGCGCTGGGACCATCAGCCCGATTGAAGATTCGCCGGGCGACGTGAAGGGCCTGCAGTTCCAGATGTCAGGTGTGCCCATCGAGTACCTGGCACTGGCGCTTTCCGATGCAACTGTCGTGCAGGGCGCTCCGATCAGCATTCGAAATGCCATCCTGGATGCGGGGCGCTCGGTCATCGATGCGCCGGTCGACTGGACTGGCTATGTGGACACGATGTCCATCGAAGAGGACAGCGAGACCTGCACCGTTGCGCTTACTGCCGAAAGCTCGCAGGTCGACCTGCTGCGCGGCAATGTGATCACAACGAGCGACGCGGACCAGAAGTTCCTCTACCCGGGCGACCGGGCGTTCGAGTTCGTCATCCCCCAGGAGGGCGTGCCGATCGTCTGGCCCACCAAGCAGTACTACATCGACAGCCGCTGATGAGACTACCCGACTGGCAAATGCGCTTTTCCGACTTCGGCAAGGCGCGCGCAAGCATGCCCTTTGCCTGGGGCTTGAACGACTGTTGCACGTTCGCTGCAGCCGCCGTGCAGGCGCTGACGGGCGTGAACCCGATGGCTTGCGTTGTGGCCTACGACAGCGCCCTCGCCGCAGCGCGGTTGATCGAGGAGGGCGGCGGCCTGCGTGCGCTGGCCACCTCTCTGCTGGGGCCTCCCGTGGCTCCGTTCATGGCATCGGTCGGCGATGTGGTGCTGGTGCTGAACGAGGGCCGAGAAGCCCTCGGCGTTTGCAACGGCACCTGCGTTGCTGGCGCCGGGCCCGAAGGGGTGGTCTTCATCGGTATGGACGCCGCGCTCGCGGCCTGGAAGATCTGATGCCTACATTCATCGCCCCTGTTGTCGGCTGGGCATTGGGCCTGGAGGCCACGGCTGCAATCGTCGTGGGCATCTCCTATGCGATCAGCTTGGTGGGCACGATCGCGCTGTCGAGCTACCAGAAGCGCAAGGCCGAGCGCTCGGCGCGCGCGCAGTTTGATGCCGCGCAGGTAGACCGACTGGTGAACTATCCCGGCACCACGATGCCGCGCGAGCTGGTCCTTGGCCGTGTGCGCAAGGGTGGGCATGCGTTCTACAAGACGAGCATCGGCCAGTACAAAGAGCTGTTCGTCATGTGCATCGCGATGGCCGGCCACGAGATCGACGGCTACGAGCAGATCTACCTGAACGATCAGCCCGTCGACATCAACGCTGAAGGCCAGGTCACCACCGCACCGTATGGCCGCGCTGCCACCGTCAGCGCTGAACAGGCCGTGCCCTTCGGAGCGGACACCATCACGCTGGATCGCGACCCCATCCCTGGCTCCGTTTCAGCCATCGAGTCGCCCGTCGGCCAGATCGGCGGCCACCCGGTCGAGTGCACCGTCTCCGGTCGCGTCGTGACGATCATCAACCAGCTGCCGGGCTGGACTGTGAAGGTGCATTACCAGTACGAGGGGTTCAATTCCTTCGTGCGCATCCTGAAGCACCTGGGCTCGCCTGATCAGACTGCCGACGGCGAGCTGATGGTGATGCAGCCGGGCGTCTGGACGGCAGACCACCGGGCTCGGGGCGTGGCTTACCTGGTCTGCCACTTCGCATACAACGATGGTGCGCTGCCATCCGGCATCCCCACGGTTACCGCTGTCCTGCGCGGCGCGAAGATGCTGGACACGCGCACGGGCCCGACCCAGTTCTCCGAGAACCCCGCGTTGATGATGCGGCACGTCATGCAACTGCCGCACTTCGGGAAGCGCACCAGCTTCACCCCGGCCGAGGACACGCGGATCATCGCTGCGGCCAATGCCTGTGACGACACGATCGACTACATCCCCGGCACCGTCGTGCGGATGTATCGCGCTGCGATCGTGATCCCGTTCGGCACGGCGACTCGCGACGTGCTAGACGACCTGGCGCAAGCCATGGGCGGAGAGTGGGCCTACGCTGCCGGCGAGTTGTTCGTGCGCGCTGGCGTCTACCAGCTGCCGGTGATGACGCTGACCGAGCGAGACCTGGCGACGGTGCAGCGTTCGGCAGATGGCTCGATTTCTCAGAACCCGAACGCGCTGAACCCGCACCGGCCGCGCAACGAGAAGTTCAACACCGTCGCGATCCGCATCTGGGACCAAGCTGCGAACTACATCCAGACGACGATCACGCCATTCCGCTCTGATGCGCTTGTCGCTGCGGACGGCGCGGAGCTGTCGCAGGAAGTCACGATGCCTGCGGTGTTCTATGCCGGGCAGGCGTATCACATCGCCGGCATCATGCTGCGTGACAGTCGCGACCCGATGACGGTGACGCTGTCGTTCAAGATGAGCGCCTACCCGCTGGAGCTGTTCGACGGCGTGTTGCTCACGCTGCCGCGCTACGGCTTCAACAACAAGGAGTTCCGGGTTCTATCGCGGACCTTCGTCCCAGACGGGCGTGTCGTGTTGATGCTGAAGGAAACCACCGCGGCGATCTTCACCTGGGGCGCTGGCTTCCTGCCGGGCGGTCTGGCCCCGAACAGCAACCTTCCCCAGCCATGGGACATCAGCCCGCCGACGATCCTCTCGGTCAGCAGCGGCGAAGACGAGCTGATCGTCCAAGGGGACGGCACTATCCTGAACGGTGTGCGGGTGACCTGGGCCCCGATCCTCGACGCCTCGATTCTGAGTGGCGGTTCCGTTGAGCTCGAGTACCGCGTCTTGCCGGACGGCGGATGGGTGCGGGTCACGGCGCCAGGTGAGGCGTCCGATCTGAAATTCTCTGGCGTGGCTGACCTCGCCGTGATCCTGATCCGTGCGCGCACGCGCAACGGAATCACGGTCAGCGACTGGAGCCCGCAGCTGATGCATCAGGTGATCGGCAAGACCGAGCCGCCGCCCAACGTCGAAAACCTGTCCATTGCCGGCAACGTGCTGTCGTGGTCGCTGCAGCGGCGCGTGCCGGACCTTGCCGGCTTCGTCTTCCGCTTCCACTACACCCAGAACCAAGACTGGAACAGCGCCGCGCCCCTGCATCAGGGACTCGTGACGGAGAGCCCGTGGGAGCCGGAGATGCGGCCCGGGGGCCTGGTGACCATCATGGTCAAGGCGCAGGACACGAGCGGCAATCAGTCCTTCCTGCCGGGCGTGGTGGTGATGAACCTGGGCGACCCGCCGATTGCAAACGTGGTGGAAGAGTGGGACTACAAGGCGCTGGGGTGGCCAGCCGCCGCCGGCGAACAGAGCGGGTGGACCCTGGTCTCCGGCGACCCCACCGCGGACCCGTTAGATTCGTTTTACGGGTCGGACAACCAGGCGTTCTACGGCGGCGACACGGCACCGTTCTACAAGGCCGAGTCCTATGCGGAGATGGTCTACGTCACCACGCCGCTGCCGATCAGCTCCGCGCTCGCTGGGTCGAAGATGACGGTGGTTGCCGACGTGCAGGGCATCGACCTGCGCATCGAGTACCGACTTGCAGGCCCTGGGGTCTTCTACGGCCCCGACGAGGATTCTTTCTACGGCCCTGACAGTGAGCCCTTCTACGGGCCCCCCGGCGACTGGATGCCGTGGCCTGGCCAGATCGTGGTGACGAACGATGTGTACCAGTTCCGCGTCACTCTCGGTGCCGGCGCAACCCGCGGCATCTTGCATGGCTTGGTGGTCACCGTGGACGCGCCTGACATCGAAGAGAACATCGAAGACCTGGTCATCTCGGCAGCCGGGACGGTGATTCCTTACGACGAGCCTTTCTCGGTCATCAAGAACATCCAGGCCACGCTGCAGGTGAATGGCAGCGGCGCGGTGACCATCCGCATCGACAAGACCAACCCGATGGCCCCAGTGATCTGGGCCTACAACGCGGCGGGCGCCGCCGTCGCTGGCGCTACCGCCGACATCACGCTCAAGGGCTACTAGCCCGCCCATCCATCACCAACAACGGCCCGCCTCGAGCGGGCTTTTTTTCGTTCATCGAAAGGAGCAGAGATGCCCGCACCACCCGGAAAAAATGACATCGCTGGCAGCGGTTCGACGCCCAGCAACGCGCAGGCCCGCGCCGGCTTTGACGCAATGTGGGAGAACCTGTACGGCACTGCAGGTCTTCTCGGATCGACGGGCCTTGCGGCGGATGCGCGCGCTGCGCTGCGTGCGCAACTAGAGCCGGGCATCACCGCCTTCGTGCCCTACACCACGCCGCCCGCAGGGTGGCTGAAGGCGAACGGCGCCGCCATCGCGGTCGCTTCGTATCCGGATCTCGCGGCGCTCCTGTACGTCGGCAACACGCTGAACCCTACCGCCCTGTTCGGCTACCGCACCACCAGCACCAGTTCGCCATCGACCAACCGCAGCACGTCGGGGCAGTACATCGTTCTGCCCGACCTGCGCGGCGAGTTCATCCGCGGTTGGGACGACTCGCGCGGTGCAGATGCTGGCCGCGTCTTCGGCACAGCGCAGGCTGACGAGCTGCGCTCCCACCAGCATTACATCGCCGCAAACACTTCGTTCGGCACCACCGGCAGCGCCGAATACAACCTCGGCGGCGCGGGCAATCGCGTGTCCGGCTTCGCGGGCGGAGCTGAAACCCGTCCTCGCAACGTCGCGTTGCTGCCGATCATCAAGTACTGAGGGACCACCATGGACCAACCCACCAAGACCGTCTACGCGTTCGACCCGGCGACGCATCTTTACCTCGGTGCCGTCACCCTCGACGCATCCGATCTGTCGCCCGAAGAAGAGGGCGTGTTCCTGATCCCCGGGAACTGCCTTGCCGAGGAGCCGCCGGCGCCGGTCGAAGGAATGCGGGTCGTGATGGCAGACGGGGCATGGACCCTCGAGGCTATCCCGGCCGACCCTGTCGATCCGCCGTCACCGCCGCTGACCCTCGAGCAGCGCGCGGCGGTGCTGCTGGCCGGGGTTGACGCGCACCTGAACGCTGCGGCTCGGGCCAAGGGCTACGACAACATCCTGAGCGCAGCGGTACGCGCGGCGCTGCCGGGCAGCCCGTTCCACGCGGAGGGCGTCGCCTTCGGCACCTGGATGGATCAGGTCTATGCAGCCTGCTACCAGCTGATGGCGGCGGTGCAGGCCGGCAACGCCGAGGAACCGACGCTCGAGCAGCTGATCGCCATGCTGCCGGCCGCGCCGGTGTTCGAGAACTGATCGAAAGGCATGACCATGTCCATCCAGATCGACACCCCCGAGAAGCTGGCCGAGTGGGTGAAGCGTGCGCCCTCGATCACGCTGTCGCCCCTGGCGCGTGCGCAAAAGGAAATCCGCATGTACCAAGCAGCCGCAGTCATCATCGTGCTTCTGCTCGTGATCGAGCCGCAGCTATACCTGTACGACGTGCAGGAATCGCTGATCTACCGGGTCGCCAAGCTGGCACCGTCGCCGTACATGGTGACCGGCCTGTTCACCGCCGGCGTGCTGGCCTGTTTGCCTCATTTGTGCACGCTGATCGCTATCCCGGCGAAGCTCGGTCTGTATTGGCCGCGCATTCTGGCGGCGGGGGGATGCTTTCTCATTTCGGTGACGTGGATCTATCTCGCGAACCTCGCGGCGCCCCTTGACCTCGGTTCGCTCAGCGGCTCCTACCTGGTGCGGTCCGCCGTCACGGTGGTCATCGGCATGTTCTACGCCTACTCGGTGAACTCGCAACAAGCGCGAGAGCGGGCCGAAGCGCACACCGAGAAAGAACGGGAAGCCGCACGATGAACAAGACCTTTTCCTGGGCCGCCGCCGCGTGGCTCCTCGCGTACAGCGCGGTCTGCTACGCAAACACGACGCTCGCGCAGGACGTGATGGCGTTCGACTGGAGCTCGCTGGGCCTGGCCGGAGCCGCAGGCCTGCTCGGCGGCATCGGCCGCACGATGGTCACCATGATGAGCTTCAAGGCGCTTGTCGGAGACCTGAAGTTCGTGCTCGCGAAAGACATGCTGGTAGCCGTGGTCGGCGGTGTCTTCGCGCTGATCTGCGTGGAAGCCTGGAACTCGGCCGCGGATGCGATGAAGCAGATCGATCTCGTGAGCCTGCCGCAAATCACGCGCGGGTGGCGCATCTGGATCCTCGTGGTGGCCGGCGCGTCTCGTGGCCGCTGGCTCGGGGTGGTGGACAAGTTCGTCACTGACGCGATCGACAACGCGCGCGCGAAGGTGCGTAACGGTGCGCCGACAGATCCGGCTGTCAGCGATGTCGTTCCCCTCAATGAAAGCAAGCCATGACCCTCGACGAAGTCACCCGTACCGCTATCGATCCCGCGCTGGCGTGGCTGCCCGCCAAGATGAACACCATCGAGGCACGCGCCGAGCTGCTGACCATCGGTCTGCAGGAATCGAAGTTCGAGCACCGGTGGCAGGTGCTGAACGATCCGACGAAGAAGGGCCCGGCTCGGTCGTTCTGGCAGGGAGAGCAGGGCGGGGGCATGGTCACGGGCACGATGACGCACCCGGCCAGCAAGGAGCTCGCGCGCGCCGCCTGTGCATTCCGGGGCGTGGCCTTCACGCCCTGGGCGGTGTGGACCGCCATCGAGAACGACGACGTGCTGGCCGCAATCCTGGCCCGCCTGCTGCTGTGGACCGAACCGGGCGCACTGCCGCGGGTGACGGACACCGAGGCCGCGTGGCTGCTCTACCTCCGCGCATGGCGCCCCGGTGCGCACGCACGCGGCACGCCCGCCAAGCGCGCCCAGTTGCGCGCCGAGTGGGAGCAGCATCACCGCGCCGCCCGCGCCTTCCTGGGCCTGCCGTGAGCGCGGCGCTGGCCTGGGCCGTCGGTAACTGGCGGCTGATCGTCCTGGCCGGCCTGTTGGCTTTGCTGGGCCTGCAGACCAAGCGGCTGGCCGACCAGCGGGCCGACACCGCAGCGGCGCGCACAGAGCTGGCCGAGCTCCGCGCCACTGCAGCCGAGTCTGGCCGCCTAGCCGAACGCGCGCAGCGAACCCTCGAACAGACCTGGCGCATTCGCGTCGATGGAGTGATTAAAGATGGTCAGAAACAACTCGCTGCGGCTCAGGCTGACGCCGCTACTGCTGTCGACGCTGCTCACGAGCTGCACACCCAGCTTGCCGCCTATCGTGCCGCCGTCCGTGCAGCCAGCGCAGCGCCCGCCGCTGCCACCGGAGGGCCGCCAGCCGCCGACCCCCTCGATCTGCTCGCCGACCTGTTCGGCCGGGCTGACGCGCGAGCGGGAGAACTGGCGCGCATCGCTGATGACCGCGGCGCCGCTGGCGCCATCTGCCAGCGGTACGTCGACGCCACCCGGCAGTGATAGGTAACGAATCCTCCTATGGGCAGCGAAGGGATTTATTTCACGAGTCCTATTAACGCGACAAGCAGAGCAACGACCGCAACAACGGCGCCGATCAAGCCGATCAACAACGCCGCCGTGTTGACCATGCGCGAATAGTAAAAGGTGCGCATCTTGTCGATCGTCGCCCCAGAGTCTTCGCTGTCGCTGCGAAAACTCCTCTTGTACTCGGCCATCACCTTGGCCTCGATGGCGTTGTGAAACGCCTGATTCCAGCTGTCAGTCCAGTCCACAAACCGCCGAGCCATCTTCTCTTTGTTCATGGAGTTCGACGACTACAGCTGGTGCGGCTGCGCGACGAGATAGGTGAAATCCCCGTCGCGCTCGAGATGTCCAATAAAAATTCGTTGCGACTCGATCTCATCAACCTTTCTAGGATGCGCTGATGGGTCACGAGCATGGATGACGAAAAATGCTGCTCGTCCGTCGTGATCCTCAAACGCCTTGTTCAGCCAAAATTCTTGGTTTGCGGTGCCAACCGGACTGGTCTCCAAGAGCGCATTGCCGACTTGCGCGCGGGTCGTCCTGGTTTCCTTGTCGTATACAGTGAGATCGCTCCACGCGGTGAACACCGGCAGGCCCAAACGCCGCGACATGCCTCCCCATTCGTTCGCATGGTTGACGGCGCGCTCATGACCTTCTCTTGAAATCGTAAACGCGTCGAGGAAGGTCCACATCTCGCGCATGGAAGTGATGTTTGGCATAACGCTGTCCTGAAATGGTTCTGCTTGATTGGATGCCACGAGCAAGCCAGTACGGCTATGACCCGGGCGTCTTTTCATAGTCTCGCACTCCGGCCGTTGCTCTTGGATCAAAAAATTGATTCACCGCGCGGTAGCTCTGTGCTATTGGACGGGATCGGCGACAGGCCGGCCAATGAGGCTCAACGGGGCACCGCCGGCACCATCTGCGAGCGGTAGGCCGCCGCGGCCAGTGGCGTCACAGGCCTAAGCCGCGCGCCACTGTCGCAGGCCCTTACAGGCCGAGAGCCGCAAGAGCACGCGGAGGCGGTGGAATGCGTTCCAGTCCTTCCCAGTATCGGGCGAAGCAGTCACTCAGGAGAACGGCCACACGCGGCTTGATGTTTGAGGCAATGGAGACCACTGCCGCCCGCATTGTCTCGGGTGCAACGTCAGTGTTGGACGTGTATTCTGCAGGCGGCAACTTGTACCAAAGCCCGTTGTCTCCCTGGATTTCGTCGTAGACGCCGATCCGCAGCAGTCGCTCGCGAAGGAGTTCGTACTCCTCTGCTGTTGCATAGTCGTGGAGCAGAACGCGAATCGTGAAGGAGCGGGCCATTGCGGACCTTGGAAGTGAACCCACATTTCACACTGGCTGCCGTCTGGGACGATCGGGGCAAACCCGACTGTTGACGGTGCCCCCTAGACTCAATCTGCGCTGAGTCTCTCGTGCATGCGGTTAGGCGAAAACCACAGCGCCTTTTCCGGCAAAAGCAATTTCCTTCATTTGCTGCAGCGTAAGGATGTCGAAATTGTTGATGGTTATCCGAGCGCCGCCGCTTTGAGCGGCGAATGCGATTTCAGTAAGTTGCTGAGCAGTCTTTCCGGTTGCGTCGAGGTGGAAACCTCCGCCAACGTAAGCGAGCTCTGTAAGTTGCTGAACAGTCAAGTGCGTGATCTTCATGGCGTCTCCAGTCGTTCAAGAAAAAGCCCGCTCAAGGCGGGCCAACAAAGCCCCACCTACGAGGGTAGGCGCGTTTGGTGGGCAGTGGAGAATAAGTCTATCGGCGCAGTCCTATGATGCGGCCTTCACATAGGAGGCGCTATGCCAGTAACCATCAGCACGATCAAGCTCTCGAGGTTTGGCATTCAGCCCTTGCTGATCATGTCGGATCAGGACAGCGATCGCATGCGTCGATCGATTGCTGCCTACATCGTGTGGCCCGAAGTCCCAGAGGACGGGTCAGATGTCGTGCGCCTGTTTGAGCTCTCGATGCCGTTTTTCAGAGGCGCAACTGGCGGCGGTGCGGAGAAGCTGGAAGCGATGAAGGCCGCTGCTCACGAACTGGCGTTGCATCGCGGTGGCGAGGTGGCGCAAATGGATCAGTTCCCTCCTGACGAGGTCACGATTACGCCGGTCGATCTGGGGCTGCTTAAGATTTGGCGGTCCTTGGCTCTCTTCCCAGGGCTTCAAAATTCCGAGGTGCTTGACTCCACCGCTGCTGAGTTCATCTTTTCTGGGCTTGAACAGCCCTACGCGTTCACGTTGATCTAGACGCGGTCAGCGCTTTACCGCGCAGGGATAGGACGCAGCCAAGGCGTTGGCGACCAGGCTAGGGGCGTTGAAGTGGCGATGCTGCGGATTCTTCTGAAGCCAGACCTTCACTACGTCGCCGAGTTGCCCAGCAGTAGCTCCATTAGGAACGTCAAAGCAGGCGTAGAACACGACGTTTGAGCCAGGCAAGGCCTTCAGCGACTCTGCTGAATCGATGACGCCCATCACGTAGGCGCGGGATGCCGCCACGTCGAGTGGCCCCCCCTCGAATCCCATGTGAAGCCGGTTTCCATCCATGAAGGCTGCCGCAGCGTGCATCGAAGCGCAGCACAAGACAAGCGCCGGCCAGGTGAATTTCTTGAGGGCCATCAGTTGCCCATCCACCCTTGTGGGCCTGTGTTCCTTGGCTGCACAGCTTCCTGCGCACGTTGCTCGATCGCCTTTCGCCGCTCTTCGCCGGCCTCGTGTGAGGCCTTATCAACTGGGAGGCTCAGCGGTACGGAAAACTTGATCCGGCTCGTCGTCTCGTCTTTCTCGGACCCGCTTCCCTTGGCTCCGATGCTCAAGACTGTCGCGATCTGGAGCTTCGCGCCAGCTTCGCCGCCGATCGTTGAGCTGGCCACAACAGCAACATCGAAATCAACCGCGTAGACAGGGGTAGAGGCGTCGCTTTTAAGACGCCCCAGCAATCCAGCGCTACTGTGTGGGTGAAACGCTGGACTGACCGCGCCACCAAGGGCGCTAATTTCTGTCGCGCTATCGGCCACGCCTTGGACGATCTGCAGCAGGGTGGCAGAGACAAATTCCCGAAGATCCATGCCGTGCCTCCTTGTGGGGCTCATTGATGGGTAGGAAAGAAAAACGGGGCACAAGGCCCCGTGGTTCTTAGTTCTCTGGCGGAGCAGGCGGGATTCGAACCCGCGGAGGGCTATTAACCCTCACACGCTTTCCAGGCGTGCGACTTAAACCGCTCATCCACCGCTCCTGAGCCCACGATTGTAGCAGTGTGTTCAGGCCGGATTCGAAGGTTTGCCTGCCTGGACCATGCGCATTGCCGAAGCGATGAGCGCGGCGGTCTCCGACATGTTGCTCGGCACGATCAGCGTGGTCTTGGAATCGGACGCCACCTTGCCGTAGGCGTCGACCGCGCGCTCGGCCACCTTGAGCTGGACAGCCTGTTCGCCGCCCGGCTGGCGGATGGCCGCCGCCACGCGCTCGATGGCGTCCGCCGTGGCCGTGGCCACCGCCGTGATGGCAGCCGCCTCGCCCTGGGCGTTGTTGATCTGCGCCTGCTTTTCGCCTTCCGAGCGGGCGATGAAGGCCTCGCGCTCGCCAGTGGCGATGTTGATCTGCTCCTGGCGGCGGCCTTCGGAAGCCGCGATCAGCGCACGCTTGCCGCGCTCGGCGGTGATCTGCGCCTGCATGGCCAGCAAGATTTCCTTCGGCGGCGTCAGGTCCTTGATTTCGTAGCGCAGCACCTTCACGCCCCAGTTGAGTGCGGCCTCGTCGATGGCGGCCACGACCTGGGCGTTGATGACGTCGCGTTCCTCGAAGGTCTTGTCGAGCTCGAGCTTGCCGATCACGCTGCGCAGCGACGTTTGCGCGAGTTGCGTCACCGCCACGATGTAGTTCGACGAACCGTAGCTCGCGCGCATCGGGTCGGTCACCTGGAAGTACAGGATGCCGTCGACCTGCAGCTGCGTGTTGTCGCGCGTGATGCAGATCTGGCTCGGCACGTCGAGCGGGATTTCCTTCAGGCTGTGCTTGTAGGCCACGCGGTCGATGAAGGGAATCAGGAAGTTGGGGCCGGGCGTCATGGTGCCGTGGTACTTGCCCAGGCGCTCGCGCACCCAGGCGTTCTGCTGCGGCACGAACTTGACGGACTGGCTGATGAAGATGATCGCGATGACCAGGATGATGAGAGGGACCGAAAATTCCATGGTGCGCTTCCTTTTCTGAGTTCTACGGACGTACTGACTAAACCTTGTCGACAACCAGACGGCTGCCGATCACCTCGACCACCCGGTGCTCGCCGGTCGAAGGCGCGCGGCCCGCGCGGGGCACCACCGTCCACTGCGCGCCCCTGTAGCGCACGGTGGCCGTGCCGTCGGCGTTCCACGCCTCCACGTGCACGATCTCGCCGATGTCGAGGTTCAGGTCCGGGTTGGCGCCGCTGGGCGGGGCGGGCGGTCGCTTGCGTTGAATGGAATACCAGGCCAGCACGGCCCCCACGCCGATCACCGAGGCCACGATCAGTTGCGTGACGATGTCGAAGCCCAGGTGTGCCGAGATTGCCGCGCCGGCGAAGCCAGCGGCCAGCAACAGCAGGTAGACCGTGCCCGAAAGCAGCTCGGCCACGATGGCTGCCCCCGCGATCAGCCACCAGACGGTGGAATTCGCCATGTTGTCGACTCCTCTTCTTGCTTGTTCGATGCGCGCCATTCTGCGGCATTGCCCCCAAGCGCTTGTCCCGCGTAGGGGTACTGGCGCCGGGCCGGCGCGGCACATGCCTGCCTCCGGCGAATGGGTTGCGGCAAGCTGACCGGATTCTTCATCTGAATTCCGTACACTTCGCGCCTCGTCTCATTGCCTGACCCGGAGCCCCGCTCATGAAATTCCGCTTTCCCATCGTCATCATCGACGAGGACTTCCGCTCCGAAAACACTTCGGGCCTCGGCATCCGCGCGCTCGCACAAGCCATCGAGACGGAGGGCTTCGAGGTGCTGGGCGTCACGAGCTACGGCGACCTGAGCCAGTTCGCCCAGCAGCAAAGCCGCGCCAGCGCCTTCATCCTGTCGATCGACGACGAGGAGTTCACCGTCGGCCCCGACCTCGATCCGGCCGTGCTGAGCCTGCGCAACTTCATCGGCGAAGTGCGCCGCAAGAACGCGGATGTGCCGATCTACATCTACGGCGAGACCAAGACCTCGCGCCACATCCCGAACGACATCCTGCGCGAGCTGCACGGCTTCATCCACATGTTCGAGGACACCCCCGAATTCGTGGCGCGCCACATCATCCGCGAGGCCAAGAGCTACCTCGAAGGCGTGCAGCCGCCGTTCTTCAAGGCGCTGATCGACTATGCGGAAGACGGCTCCTACTCGTGGCACTGCCCGGGCCACTCGGGCGGCGTGGCGTTCCTGAAGAGCCCGGTGGGCCAGATGTTCCACCAGTTCTTCGGCGAGAACATGCTGCGCGCCGACGTCTGCAACGCCGTGGAAGAACTGGGCCAGCTGCTCGACCACACCGGCCCGGTCGCGGCCAGCGAGCGCAATGCGGCGCGCATCTTCAACGCCGACCACTGCTTCTTCGTGACCAACGGCACCAGCACCAGCAACAAGATGGTGTGGCACCACACGGTGGCACCCGACGACGTGGTGGTGGTCGACCGCAACTGCCACAAGTCGATCCTGCACGCGATCATCATGACCGGCGCGATTCCGGTGTTCATGAAGCCCACGCGCAACCACTTCGGCATCATCGGCCCCATTCCCAAGAGCGAGTTCGAGCAGAGCGCCATCAAGGCCAAGATCAAGGCCAACCCGCTGCTGGCCGACGTGGACCCCGACAAGGTCAAGCCGCGCGTGATGACGCTCACGCAGTCGACCTACGACGGCGTGATCTACAACACCGAGACCATCAAGAACATGCTCGACGGCTACGTCGACACGCTGCACTTCGACGAAGCCTGGCTGCCGCATGCCGCCTTCCACCCGTTCTACGGCGCCTACCACGCGATGGGCAAGCGCCGCGTGCGCCCGAAGGAATCGCTGGTGTTTGCCACCCAGTCCACCCACAAGCTGCTCGCGGGCATCAGCCAGGCCAGCCACGTACTGGTGCAGGACTCGCAGAACCGCCAGCTCGACCGCGACCTCTTCAACGAGGCCTACCTGATGCACTCGTCGACCAGCCCGCAGTACGCGATCATCGCGAGCTGCGACGTGGCCGCCGCCATGATGGAGCCGCCCGGCGGCACCGCGCTGGTGGAAGAGAGCATCCTGGAGGCGCTGGACTTCCGCCGCGCCATGCGCAAGGTCGAGGAAGAATTCGGCAAGGACGAGTGGTGGTTCAAGGTCTGGGGCCCCGAGAAGCTCGTCGACGAGGGCATCGGCCGCGCCGAGGACTGGATCATGCACGGCGAGAAGAACGGCCCGTCCAAGGCCAAGGGCAAGAAGTCGCCGCGCAACTGGCACGGTTTCGGCGAGCTGGCCGACGGCTTCAACATGCTCGACCCGATCAAGTCGACCATCGTGACTCCCGGCCTCGACCTGGAAGGCAACTTCGCAGAGACCGGCATACCCGCCAGCGTGGTCACCAAGTTCCTGGCGGAGCACGGCGTGATCGTGGAGAAGACCGGGCTGTACAGCTTCTTCATCATGTTCACCATCGGCATCACCAAGGGCCGCTGGAACACGCTGCTCACGGCGCTGCAGCAGTTCAAGGACGACTACGCGCGCAACCAGCCGATGTGGCGCATCCTGCCGGAGTTCTGCCAGCAGCATCCCGGCTACGAGCGCCTCGGCCTGCGCGACCTGTGCCAGCACATCCACCAGCTGTACGCGCGCTACGACGTGGCACGCCTCACGACCGAGATGTACCTGAGCGACCTGACGCCGGCCATGAAGCCCAGCGACGCCTTCGCCCACATTGCCCACCGCAAGACCGAGCGCGTGGAGATCGACGAGCTCGAAGGGCGCATCACCACCAGCCTGATCACGCCGTACCCGCCGGGCATTCCGCTGCTGATCCCGGGCGAAGTGTTCAACAAGAAGATCGTCGACTACCTGAAGTTCTCGCGCGAGTTCAACCTGCAGTGCCCGGGCTTCGAGACCGACATCCACGGCCTGGTGGCGCGCGTCGACGAGACTGGCAAGAAGCGCTATTACGCCGACTGCGTCAAGCAGGTGAAATAAGCCAGGGCCGGCCTAGCCTTCGCGCACCCGCATGAAGCGGGCAAAGCGGGGCAGGCCCGTCGTGGTGGTGCCGTTGTAGCGGTAGGTCACCCAGCTGCCGATGGCGGGCGGATTCTCACGCTCGGCGTCGGTCAACCCGGTGCCGAGCTTGAGGCGCTTGCCGTCGGCCGTCTCGACCAGCAGCGCGCCCAGCCTCCCGGCGTGCCTGCCTTTGCCGGGCACGTGCTCGACCACACGGGCCTCGGCGTCTTCGTAGGGCTTGACCTTCAGCAGATCGTTGTTGCGCTCGCCACGGTACTGCGAACTGCCGCGGTGGAGCATCAGCCCCTCGCCACCCATCTTCACCGTCTTGTCGAGCAGCGACTGCAGCTCTGCGTGCGTGGTCGCGCGCTCCTGCGGAACGGCCACGACCCACGGTGCGTCGGTGATGGGCAGCAGCTTGCGCAGTGCGCCCAGCCTCGCCGTGAAGTCGCCGGGCTGATTGGGCAGGTCGAACACCATGAAGCGCATCTCGTGCCATGCGACGTCGTTGGGCGTCTGGCTGCGCACCGTTGCCACGGCGTGCGCGAAGCGGCCTCGTCCTGCCCACAGTTCGCCGTCGAGCGGCTGCGCGGGCAGTGCGGCTGTGAACCACGCGGGCGCCGCGATCCGCTCGCCGCCGCGAGTCCAGAGTTGCTTGCCGTCCCAGTAGCCGCGCACGCCGTCGTACTTCTCGCTCACCCAGTAGTCATTCAGCGACATGCCGGGGCGGTAGACGTCGGCCAGCATCAGCGAAGGCGCCGCCGCGCGCGCGAACGCGGCGGGCGCGGTAACCAGGCCGAAAGCGGCAAGCAGGAGGGAGCGTCGATTCAGCACGATGCTATGAAATGAATAGCTAAGCACGGCCAGCTGGCGGCCGTGCCGGGTCTTGATGGCCGGACTTACTCAGCCATCCCGCCGACCACGTTGCTGAAGCCGCCGTCCACATAGGTGATCTCGGCGGTCACGCCGCTGGCCAGGTCGCTCAGCAGGAAGGCGGCCACGTTGCCGACTTCCTCGATCGTCACGTTGCGGCGGATCGGGGAGGCGTCGGCCACGGCCGCGAGCATCTTGCCGAAGCCCTTGATGCCGCTGGCGGCCAGCGTCTTGATCGGGCCGGCGCTGATGCCGTTGACCCGCATGCCCTTCGGGCCGAGCGAGGCGGCCGTGTAGCGCACCGACGCTTCGAGCGAGGCCTTGGCCAGGCCCATGGTGTTGTAGTTGGGCAGCGCGCGCTCGGCGCCCAGGTAGGTCAGCGTGAGCAGGGCCGACTTGTCGTTGAGGTAGGGCAGGGCCGACTTGGCCATGGCCGGGAAGCTGTAGGCACTGATGTCGTGCGCGATCTTGAAGCCTTCGCGCGAGAGCCCGTCGAGGAAGTCGCCGGCGATGGACTCGCGCGGCGCGAAGCCGATGCTGTGAACGAAGCCGTCGAACCTGGGCCAGGTCTGCGCCAGATCGGCGAAGAGCTTGTCGATTTGCGCGTCGTCGCCCACATCGCAGTCGAAAATGAGTTTCGAGCCGAAGTCTGCGGCATATTCGGTGATACGGTCCTTGAATCGCTCGCCGACGTAGCTGAAGGCGAGCTCCGCGCCCTGTTCATGACAGGCCTTGGCAATGCCATAAGCAATGGAGCGATTGCTCAATACACCAGTGATCAGCAGTTTCTTGCCGGAAAGAAAGCCCATGAAGTTGCCTCGTGAAAATCTTGGGCAGAATTCTCGCATGCGGTTTCTCTGGGCCTGGTCGTTGATGGTGTGTGCGGTTCCCGCTTGGGCTGCGCATGGATATGCACTCTGGGACGACCTGAAGTACGCGTCCGATTTCAAGGCCTTCGACTATGTCGATCCGGCGGCGCCCAAGGGCGGCGAACTGCGGCTGGTGAGCAACCTGCGCGTTTCCACCTTCGACAAGTACAACCCGTTCACCATCAAGGGCTCGGCGCCTGCCTACCTCGACAGCCTGCTGTTCGACACGCTGCTGGCCGGATCGATGGACGAAACCGCCTCCGGCTACGGCCTGCTGGCCGAAGACGTCACCGTGGCACCCGACCGCCGCAGCGTGACCTTCCGCCTGCGGCCAGAGGCCCGGTTCCACAACGGCAAGCCGGTCGAGGCGGCCGATGTGAAGCACAGCTACGACACACTGATCGGCCCCTACACCTCGCCCGGCTACAAGACCCTGCTGCAGGAAGTCGATGGCGCCGACGTGATCGACGCGCGCACCATCCGTTACCGCTTCAAGACGCCGAACCGCGAGCTGCCGCTGATCGTCGGCAGCCTGCCGGTGTTCAGCCGAGCGTGGGGCGTGGAGAACGGCAAGGCCAAGCCCTTCGACAAGGTGGTGATGGACATTCCCATCGGCAGCGGCGCCTACAAGATAGGTCCGGTGCGCTTCGGCAAGGACATCACCTACGTGCGCGACCCCGGCTACTGGGGACGCGACCTGCCCGTGAATCGCGGTTCGCACAATTTCGACCGCATCACCGTGAAGATCTACAAGGACAACACGGCCCGGCTCGAGGCGCTGAAGGCGGGCGAGTTCGACATGATGAGCTTCTACTCGGCCGGCGACTGGGCGCGGCGGGTCAACGGCAAGCGCTTCAACACCGGGGAACTGGTCAAGCGCGAGTTCCAGCACAGGAAGCCCGCGGGCTTCCAGAGCTTCGTGCTCAACAGCCGCCGCGAGAAGCTGAAGGACCCGCGCGTGCGCGAGGCGCTGGGCCTGGCGCTCGACTACGAATGGATGAACCGGCAGATGTTCTACGGCGGCTATCCGCGCGTGAAAGACCTGTTCGGCAACACCGACTGCGAGGCCCAGGGCCTGCCATCCCCGGAAGAAAAAGCCCTGCTCGAACCCTGGCGCGGCAAGATCCCGGACGCGAGCTTCGGGCCGATGTACACGCCGCCCACCACGGAAGGCGAGGGCCACTCGCTGCGCAACAACCTGCGCCGCGCACGGGACCTGCTGAAGGAAGCCGGCTGGGAATACCGCGACGGCGCGCTGCGCAACGCCAAGGGCGACGCCATGACGCTCGAGTACCTCGACAGCAAGGAAGGCGGCGTGCGCACTGTCTCGCCGTGGGTCCGCAACCTCGAGAAGCTCGGCATCACGCTGAACTTCGCGACGGTCGATTTCGCGCTCTACCAGGAGCGGCTCGACCGCTTCGAGTTCGACATCACCACCATCAACTTCCCTGGCACCAACAACCCGGGCCAGTCATTGCTCGAAATCTTCGGCAGCAAGGCAGCCAGGACGGAAAGCTCGGGCAACTACATGGGCGTTTCGACCCCGGCGGTCGATGCCCTGCTCAAGGACATCGTCGATGCCGACACCAAGGCCGAGCTGATGCCTGCCTGCCGCGCGCTGGACCGCGTCATCATGCACAGCCACTACCTGATCCCCCAGTGGACGCTGACCTCGCACCGCATCGTCTACGACGACTGGCGCCTGGCGTTCAAGTCTCCGATGCCGCCCTATGCCGGCGGTGAAGACTGGGTCATGGGCACCTGGTGGGCCAGGCAGCCGCAGAAGCAATCGAACAAGTAGAAGAGAAGGAAACAGCCAGTGCTCTCCTATGTCCTCAAGCGATTGCTGTTGTTCATTCCGACCCTGCTCGGTGTCCTGCTCGTCACTTTCCTGGTCATCCAGTTCGTGCCCGGCGGGCCGGTCGAGCAGTACCTGGCCGAAGCCAAGACGGCGGGGCGCGGCGGCGGAGGCGGCGGTTTCGAATCGGGTGGCGGCAGCTACCGGGGCAACCAGGGCGTGGACCCGAAGCGCCTGGAGCAGATCAAGGCGCTCTATGGCTTCGACAAGCCGCCGCACGAGCGCCTGTGGCAGATGCTCGGGCAGTTCGCGCGCTTCGACCTGGGCAAGAGCTTCTTCCAGAACAAGGATGTCTGGACGCTGATCCTCGAGAAGCTGCCGGTGTCGATCAGCCTGGGCCTGTGGACCTTCTTCATCAGCTATGGCGTGGCGGTGCCGCTGGGCGTTGCCAAGGCGGTGAGGGCGGGCACGCGCTTCGACCTGATCAGCACGCTGATCGTGCTGATCGGCTATGCCATTCCGGGTTTCGTGCTCGGGGTGGCGCTGCTGGTGATCTTCGGCGGGCAGTTGCAGTGGTTCCCGCTGCGCGGGCTGACCTCGGCCAACTGGGAAGAGCTCGGCTGGGGAGCGCGCATCGTCGACTACCTGTGGCACATCACACTTCCGGTGACGGCCATGGTGCTCGGCAGTTTCGCGGTGACCGCGATGCTCACCAAGAACGCGTTTCTCGAGGAAATCCGCAAGCAATATGTGCTGACCGCGCGGGCCAAGGGCCTGGGCGAGCGGCAGGTGCTCTGGAAGCATGTGTTCCGCAATGCGCTGATCCCGATCATCACGGGCCTGCCGTCGGCGTTCATCGGCGCCTTCTTTGCGGGCTCGCTGCTCATCGAGACCCTGTTCTCGCTCGACGGACTGGGCCTGCTGGGCTACGAGAGCGTGATCCGGCGCGACTATCCGGTGGTGCTGGGCACGCTGTACCTCTTCACGCTGATCGGCTTGGTGACGAAGCTGATTTCCGATCTCTGCTACGTATGGGTGGACCCGCGTGTCAAATTCGAATGAGCACTGGCTCGCCCCCAGGCTGCGCGCACTTCGTGTCGCTTCGCCTTCCCCCTACCGGGGGCAACACCTGAGGCCCGGCGGAGCCGGTTCCTCGGTGCTTCTGGAATGGGCTCTGCAGTGAGTAGTTCTTCAACCCATATCTCGCCCGGCCGCCGCGCCTGGCTTCGCTTCAAGCGCAACCGGCTCGGTTTCTGGAGCCTGGTGCTCTTCACCATCATGGTGGTGCTCAGCCTGTTCGCCGAGGTGCTGTCGACCGACAAGCCGCTGGTGCTGCGGTACGAAGGCCGCACTTATTTCCCGGTGCTGCGCGACTACTCCGAGAAGACTTTCGGCGGCGACTTCGAGACGCCCGCCGACTACCTCGATCCCTACATCCGCGACCGGATCACCAAGGGCGACAACTGGGCCATCTACGCGCCCAACCCGTACGGCCCGAAGACGCTCAACTACTTTGCCAAGGCGCCCAGTCCGGCAGCCCCGACGGCCGACAACATCTTCGGCACCGACGACCGCGGCCGCGACCTGCTCGCGCAGCTGATCTACGGTTTTCGCGTGAGCGTGCTGTTCGGCCTGGCGCTCACGGCCATCGGCACGGTGCTGGGGGTGGCGGCGGGGGCGGTGCAGGGCTATTTCGCGGGCAAGACCGACCTCGCGTTCCAGCGCTTCATCGAAATCTGGAGCTCGATGCCGGAGCTCTACCTGCTGATCATCTTCAGCGCGATCTTCGCGCCCAGCGTGGCGCTGCTGCTCATCCTGCTGAGCCTGTTCGGCTGGATGGGGCTGGCCGACTATGTACGCGCCGAGTTCCTGCGCAACCGCCAGATGGACTACGTGCGTGCCGCGCGCGCCCTGGGCGTGAGCAACCTGCAGATCATGTGGCGCCACATCCTGCCCAACAGCATGGTGCCGGTCGTCACCTTCCTGCCGTTCCGCATGAGCGCGGCCATCCTGGCGCTGACATCGCTCGATTTCCTCGGCCTCGGGGTGCCGCCGGGCACGCCGTCGCTTGGCGAACTGCTGAGCCAGGGCAAGGCCAACATCGACGCCTGGTGGATTTCCATTTCCACCTTCGGCGTGCTGGTCGTCACGCTGATGCTGCTGACTTTCATGGGCGACGCGCTGCGCGACGCGCTCGACCCGCGCAAGGCTGACAAGTGATGAGCGAGAACAACAACACCAAAACCGGCCAGCCCCTGATCGACGTGAAGGGCCTGCGCGTCGGGTTCGGCGGCAAGGAAGTGGTGCACGGCATCGACTTCCAGATCGCCACGGGTGAAAAGCTGGCGCTCGTCGGCGAGTCGGGATCGGGCAAGACCGTCACCGCGCTGTCGCTGCTGCGGCTGGTGCAGAACGCCGACGTGGCCGGCGAGGCGCGGCTCTTCGGCCCGCAGCGCGAGCAAGCGCCGCGCGACCTGCTGTCGATTCCGGAGCGCGAGCTGCGCGGCATCCGCGGCAAGGAGATCGCGATGATCTTCCAGGAGCCGATGACCGCGCTCAACGCGCTCTACAGTGTGGGCGACCAGATCGCCGAGGTGCTCGAGCTGCACGAAGCGTTGTCGGCCCGCGCCGCGCAGGCGGCGGCAGTGCAGTTGCTGGCCGACACCGGCATTCCCGAGCCGGCGCGGCGGGCGAGGGCGTTTCCGCACCAGTTGTCGGGCGGCCAGCGTCAGCGCGCGATGATCGCGATGGCGCTCGCCTGCAAGCCGCGCCTGCTGCTGGCCGACGAACCGACCACGGCACTCGACGTGACGGTGCGCGCGCAGATCCTGGAGCTGCTCGCCGATCTGCAGCGCAAGTACGGCATGGCCGTGCTGCTGATCACGCACGACCTGAACCTGGTGCGCCGCTTCGCCGACCGCGTGGTCGTGATGGAGAACGGGCACATCGTCGAGCACGGCGCCGTGGCCCCGGTGTTCGATGCGCCGCAGCACCCCTATACCCGCAAGCTGATCGACAGCCATCCGACGCGCGACGTCGCCGCAGTGGCGGCCAGCCCCGGCGCCGTGCCGGTGCTCGAGGCCAAGGCGCTGCGCGTGATCTATCCGGTGCCGAAGCCCGGCATCGGCGGCTGGTTCAGCAAGGGCGAGTTCGTGGCGGTGCAGGGGGCGGATTTCCGCATCGTGCCGGGCGAGACGCTGGGAGTGGTCGGCGAGTCGGGCTCGGGCAAGTCGACGCTTGCGCTGGCGGCGCTGGGCCTGCTGAAGCACCAGGGAGCGCTGAAGATTGCCGGCAAGGACTGGGCAGTCGACCGCGCGTCCGACCTGCGCTTGCGCCGGGTGATGCAGGTCGTGTTCCAGGACCCGTTCTCGTCGCTGTCGCCCCGCATGACGGTGGAGCAGATCGTGGGCGAGGGGCTGCGCGTGCATGCGCCCGAACTCGGCGCCGAGGCGCGCCGGACCCGTGCGCTCGCCGCGCTGGCCGACGTGGGGCTGACCGAATCGCAGTTTCCGTCGCTGCTCGACCGTTATCCGCATGAATTCTCGGGCGGGCAACGGCAGCGGCTGGCCATTGCGCGGGCGCTGATCGTCGATCCGCAGCTGCTGGTCCTCGACGAGCCGACCAGCGCGCTCGACGTGACGATCCAGAAGCAGGTGCTGGGCCTGTTGCAGCGGCTGCAGCGCGAGCGGGGGCTGAGCTACCTGCTGATCACGCACGACGTGGAGGTGATCCGGGCCATGGCCCACCAGGTCATCGTGATGAAGGACGGGGCCATTCTGGAAAACGGGCCGGTCGAGCGCGTGCTCGACGAGCCCGAGCATCCCTATACAAAAAAACTGGTGGCCGCCGCGCTGCTGGAATAAACGGAGCAAGCAAGAAATGTCGGAAACCGGACGCGACCGGCGCGAGGCCTGGCGCGCGGCGCTGGCCTGCATGGTCACCCTCGCGGTGGCAATGGGCCTGGGGCGCTTTGCCTTCACGCCCATGCTGCCCATCATGCTTCACGAGGGAAAGCTGGAGCTGGCGGCCGGCGGGGTGTTGGCTTCGCTCAATTACCTGGGCTATTTCCTGGGCGCGGTCACTTGCGCGGCCATCGGCGTCAAGGCATCGACCATGGTGCGCGGCGGGCTGATCGCCACGGCGCTGCTGCTGATCGGCATGGGCCTGTTGCACAGTTTCACCAGTTGGGGCGTGCTGCGCTGGACCGCGGGGGTGATGAGCGCGTGGGTTTTCGTCTTCGCGTCGGGCTGGGGGTTGCGAAGGCTGGCCGAGACCAATGCACCCACCTTGGGCGGCGTGATCTACACCGGCCCAGGCATCGGGATCGCGATGACCGGCTTGCTGGGCGGCGCGCTCGGACGGTGGGGCTCCGAGGCCGGGTGGATCGGGCTGGGCCTGCTGGCTTTCGTGCTGATCGCGGTGATCTGGCGGGTTTTCGACGACGGGCAGCTGGCGTTGTCCAAAGGCGCCGCGTCGGTTGCTGATTCGGGCGCGACGGCGACGCGTACCGATCGCAGCGACGCGATCTGGCTGGTGTCGCTCTACGGGCTGGCGGGCTTCGGCTACATCATCACGGCCACTTTCCTGCCGGTGATCGCGCGCCAGGCACTGCCCGGTTCGTCGTGGCCGGACTATTTCTGGCCGCTGTTCGGGCTGGCCGTCATTCCAGGGGCACTGATCGGTGCCCGCGCGCCGACGCATTGGGACAACCGGCTGCTGCTGGCGGTGGCTTACGCATTGCAGGCGCTCGGCGTGGTGCTGTCGGTCGTCTGGCCGACGATCGTCGGGTTCGCCTTCGGCAGCTTGCTGCTGGGCATGCCATTTACCGCCATCACCCTTTTTGCGGTGCGGGAAGCACGGCGGTTGCGCGGAAACGCGGCGGCAGGGCTGATCGGCTATGCCACGGCGTCTTATGGGGTGGGGCAGATCGTCGGGCCGCTCTTCGCGGCGCCGCTCGCGCAGCGCACCGGGTCTTTCGAGCTGCCATTGCTGGTCGCGGCGGCTGCCCTGGCGCTCGGATCGGTCTTATTTGCGGTGGTCTGGTCCAAATCTCGGCGTCTGGTGGCAGTTTGAGTGGTCGAGGCTCTTCATTTATCACGTGAATAGCATATAATTCGAGGCTCACGACCAAACGGGCGGGTACCAACCGCCCGTTTTTTTTGGTCTATGCATTCTCGAGCTTTTGGCTTTATTCATGCAGGTGGCACCCACGGCGGGCGGGTGACACGGAAACCGATTCTTAAAAAGGCTTTTTCGAACACGTGGCATTGCAGCAAATAGTGGAACAAACCGTAGCCGGTCTGGGCTACGACCTGGTAGAGATCGAGCGCTCCGCCGGGGGATTGCTGCGCGTGACGATTGATTTGCCCTGGACGGCCCCCACCTCCGAAGCTGTGGCTGCCGGCGTGCCCGAGCCCTTCGTGACGGTGGAAGACTGCGAGAAGGTGACCCGCCAGCTGCAGTTCGCGCTGGAGGTCGATGGTGTCGATTACAAGCGGCTCGAGGTGTCCTCGCCGGGTATCGACCGTCCGCTGCGCAATGAGCAGGATTTCGAACGTTTCGTGGGCGAGGTGATCGACATCACGCTCAAGGCGCCCATGGGCGCCGCCGCGGCGGGCCAGGTGTCGGCCAACCGCAAGAAGTTTCGCGGCACGCTGGAGCGTGCTGCAGTGGCAGAGGGCGCTGACGCAGCCCCGGGCTGGCAAATCGTCTGGAGCGAGGCGCCGGAACCCAAGCCGGGTCAAAAAGTGAGCAAGAAGCGCGCGCCTGCACCGTTGCATGCGCTGGGCTTCGTGCTGGACGAGCTGCGCGAGGCGCGGCTCGCGCCCATTGTGGATTTCAAGGGCCGCAAGGCCAAAACCCAACCGGGTTTTTCGGATATTGACGACGGAACGCAAGTTCCGGAATGACAGAGGAGTGGTGGCATGAATCGCGAAATGTTGATGTTGGTGGATGCGATCTCGCGCGAGAAGAACGTCGAGCGTGACGTCGTCTTCGGCGCGGTCGAGTCCGCGCTGGCGCAAGCCACCAAGAAGCTCCATCAGGGCGACGTGGACATCCGCGTCTCGGTCGACCGCGACAGCGGCGACTATGAAACCTTCCGCCGCTGGCACGTCGTCCCGGACGAAGCCGGCCTGCAACTGCCCGACCAGGAAATCCTGCTTTTCGAAGCCAAGGAAGAAATGTCGGACATCGAGGTCGGCGAATACATCGAGGAAGCAGTCGAGTCGGTGCCGATCGGCCGTATCGGTGCCATGGCCGCCAAGCAGGTCATCCTGCAGAAGATCCGCGATGCCGAACGCGAGATGCTGCTCAACGACTTCATGTCGCGCGGCGACAAGATCTTCGTGGGCACCGTCAAGCGGCTGGACAAGGGCGACATCATCGTCGAGGCCGGCCGTGTCGAAGGCCGCCTGCGCCGCAGCGAGATGATCGCCAAGGAAAACCTGCGCAATGGCGACCGCGT
>Ga0157369_10000587_pt1 | contig 47424 bp, 44 predicted proteins | sample C25metaG_FD_113461 | JGI IMG/M metagenome (GOLD analysis project Ga0157369, IMG submission 113461) | Corn rhizosphere microbial communities from Kellogg Biological Station, Michigan, USA - C2-5 metaG | ecosystem: Host-associated > Plants > Roots > Rhizosphere > Soil | place: USA: Michigan... | reverse complement strand
TCGCGTTGACCTTAGGGTTCACTCGCTCGATCTGCTTGAGGTGCTCCGCCAGCGCCTCCCGCGCGGAAAGCTTCTTCGCCCGGATCAGCCGAGCCATCTCCACCGTGCTCATAAAACAAACGGAGGAGGCGGTCTGCGCGGCCACAGCTTCGTGCAGGACAGGCACCGCGGCCAGCCCCAACAGGATTTCGCGGCGGGTAGAATTGTCGTCGCTCATGGGTGTGAGTTTATCATCGCCAGTCGCACATCGAGACTCCCGTGGCTGTAGAATTGATCAAGACACGGGAGGTGATCCGGATGCGAGGTACGCTTCTATTCGTGATGGCAGCCACGGTTCCAGCCTGGGCGCACCACTCCTTTGCGGCCCAGTTCGACCAGAACAAAGTCGTCATCCTGCAGGGGACGGTTACTAAGATGGAGTGGGTCAACCCGCACGCTTTCATTCACATCGCCGTCAAGAATCCTGACGGGACGGTGACCAACTGGGCCATCGAAGGCAACACGCCCAACAGCCTGCTGCGCGTGGGCATCACCAAGAACGCGCTGGCCGAGGGCACCGAAATCGCTGTCCGCGGCTATATGTCGAAGAGCGGCGAGAATATCGCCAGCGGCAGCTCCATCATCTTTAAGAGCGGTAAGAAGCTTTCGCTCGGTTCAGAGCACAGCGGTGTGAGCCACCAGGAGGCTGTCCTCGAATGGATCTCCTCGGATGAAGACCTCTGGAAGCGGCAGATCGAGGCCTTGAAGCTCGACCACAGCGACTAACGAGGAACCATGAAACGATACATCCTTCTGACTTTGCTCGCTACTGGAATCGCGTCAGCCCAGGCGCCAAAACCCAAAGCCTACGTGCCGCCCAAAACGCCGTGGGGCGAACCTGACCTCCAGGGTCTCTGGCCCGGAAGCGTGAACATCCCGCTGCAACGCCCCGAGAATATGGGCGACCGGGACGTCCTAACTCAGCAGGAGGTAAAGGCTCGCGATACGGCCTCGAAGCAGCGAGTCGCTACGGGCACCTGGATTGAGTATTATCCTGCCAGCTCGCAAGCCTCGTTAGTGGTCGATCCGAAGAACGGCCGGCTTCCCCCGATGACCGCTGAAGCGGAGGCTCGTAACAAAGCCGTGCGCGGCGGCCTGGGTCCTCCAACACTGTCGAGCCCCGAGCAGAGGGCCGACTCAGTCGAGGATTTCGATCTGTGGGGACGCTGCATTACCAAAGGGTTGATCGGTTCCATGCTGCCGGGCAACCTTTACAACAAGGGTAATCGCATCATTCAAGCGCCGGGCTTGTTCGTGATCCAGAACGAAATGGTGCATGAGACGCGCATTGTCCCCACCGACGGGAGCCCACATCGTGGCCAGAACATTCGCACCTACATGGGCGATGGGCGAGGCCACTGGGAGGGGAACACCATGGTGGTCGAGACAACGAATTTCGTGAAGGACATCGCCATGAACGGGATCAACTTCGCGCTTCTTACCGATCGACTAAAGATCTTGGAAAAGTTCACGCGCATCGCCCCCGATAAACTTAGCTACGACGCTACGGTCGAGGATCCGGGCACGTGGGCTACGCCCTGGACCATACATGTGACGTTTCCGCTTGATCCTACGTACGAGCTGTTCGAATACGCCTGCCACGAGGCGAATTACGGCATGGCCGACATTCTTAAAGGCGCTCGCAAAGAAGAAGAAAAACAAGCTGAACAGAGGAGAGCAAAACCATGAAGGCTGTCGCGATAGTAGCCGGCATTCTGGCAACCGTGCCGGCCTGGGCACATCATTCGTTCGCGGCCGAGTTCGACCGCAACAAGGTCATCAACCTCGAAGGCACCATCGTGAAGATGGAATGGGTGAATCCGCATGCCTGGATCCACATCGCCGTAAAAAATCCGGATGGCACCAGCACTACGTGGATGGTCGAAGCCAATACACCCAACGGACTCCTGCGACGCGGATTTACGAAGAAGTCGCTGGAGCAGGGAACTGAGGTCCTGGTGAAGGGCTATCAGGCCAAGAGCGGCGACAACAAAATCAATGGCAGCTCGATGACGTTTAAGGATGGCAAGAAGCTGTTTCTGGGCTCGTCCAGCGGCGACGAAGATCCAGCAGACAAGACAGATAAGAAGTAGGGTCGACGCATGCGTCGCCAGTCTAAATCCCCATCGCCTCTTTAAACGCCGCGGCGACCTCCGCGGGCCGTCCGGCCTGAAAGACATAGTCGCCGGCATAATGATGCCCCAGTATCGGATGAGCCAGCAGCTCTGCCCGCGTCAATCCATCAACTAAAAGCTTGCGTTCGGCCACCGGGAGAGAAACGCTTCGGTTCGTCGCTGGATCGCGAATGATCGCCTTGGGGTCTTCGCCTCTCGCGATGGACTCCAGATCGCTCAGGAAGCGCTGGCGTTGCAGGATAATGCCGCGATCGCTCGATCCAAGATGCTCCTTGGTGCGGTCGGCCACGACGCCTTGTCCGACCCAGGCGACGAAATCCTGGTTCATGATGTGGCTGGAGATCCATCCGCCGTTGTTCTCATCCCGCACGGGACCATACCAGGCCGGGATCTTGTCTTGCACGTAGGGCTCGCGCTCCTTGGGTACGCGCGTGAAGGCCCACGTAACACTGAGTGTGTTCTCATCGTCGATGGGCACTCGCCATTCAAAATGGTCGCCGGTAAACAGTGTGTTGGGCCACAGGCACACGCGGCCGGTGGTCCACATGGGGTCCGATTCGCTCATCCCTTCGCGCAGCCGGCGGTAGACGAATCCGTAATCGAACTCCTCGAACTCGATCCGAAGATGCCGCGGCGAATACGGGCCGACTTGATCTTTGAGGCGGACGCTCCAGTTCATGTGCATCCATTCGAAATGCAGCGGATCGATGGAGTTCTCCTGACATTGAAACCAATTGCAGGGCACCTCCGCGAAGACGATCTCGACGAACCCGTTCTTCCAGGTGAACGGCTCCCAATCGGGTACAAGCGGAGCCGGCTCGGGTCCGAGGTACGCCCAGATCAAGCCAGCCTTGGTCTGCACTGGATAGGAGGTGATGCCTATCTTGTCTTTGAAGTTCGCTTGCGGCTGGGCGACGTCTTCATACGGCTGCTCGGTACAGTGGCCGTCCTGGTCGAAGAGCCAGCCGTGGTAGTTGCAGCGTATCCCGCACTGCTCGACGAATCCGTACGCCAGATCGGCTCGGCGATGCGGGCAATGCCGGTCGACCAGGCCGTAGGTACCTCTCAGGTCTTTGTAGAGCGTGAGGTCCTCGCCCATGAGGCGAACAGGCTTGATGGATTTGTCGTCGAAATCGCTAACCGCGGCGATGGGCATCCAGTAGCGGCGAAGTAAACCGCCCATGGGCGTCGCTCCACTGACTTGTGTCAGCAGTTGGTTTTTAGCTGCGTCTAGCATCCAACAGCCAAGTATAGAACCACATCATGCGGGTGGGGGTAGGTACCTCGGCATTTAACAGGCTTTCCGCCAGTGATCAACTTGGTATATACTAACCGACGAACCGAAAGCGCGGGGGTGGGGACCCCTGAAGCGAAAGAATTTGGAACGGGAAAGGGGACTATTATGACTCGTCGAACGACAGGTGTGCCAGTGGTACGCGTGCTTGTGCTCGCGCTAGTTGGATTGGTGATCGCGGGAGCAACGCTGCTCGCGCAGAATAATGCTGGATCGATTAGCGGTGTGGTGGAAGATCCGCAAGGCGCCGTTATCCCGGCTGCGAAAGTGACGCTTACCAACGATGAGCAGGGCGCTGGATCTGCCCGCACCGTCAATACGACCTCTGACGGGACGTTCGTCTTCACGCCCGTGCTGGCGGGAAAGTACACCGTCACCGTCGAAGTGATGGGTTTCAAGAAATACACGCAGTCCGGCATCACCCTGGACGTGAGCGATCGTCTCGGTTTGCCTCCAATTGCTCTCCAAGTCGGCACGACCGGTGAATCGGTCACGGTTGAAGCCGCGGCCGTTCAACTTCAGACGCTCAGCGGAGAACGCGCGGGCGTCGTGACCGGCAAGCAGGCGGTGGACATCGCCATCAACGGTCGCAACTACACCAGCCTTCTGAAGACTGTTCCCGGCATCGCCGCCGATAGCGGCACGGGTGACGTGAGTTCCAATGGCGGCCGCACGGCGCAGAACAACTTTACGCTCGACGGGCAGAACGTGACCGATATCGGCGTCAATCAGCAATTCGCCTACCGCATCAGCATGGACGCAATCGCCGAATTCAAAGTGTCCACCAATGGCCAGACCGCCGAATACGGCCGCAACGATGGTGCGCAGGTGCAGGTTGTAACCAAGAGCGGCACCACGGATTTTCACGGTGACGGCTACTGGTTCAAGCGCGGCGAGTTCATGAACGCGAACACCTTCACGAACAATGCGCAGCCGGTCAAGGATCCCGTGACTGGAAACCTCGTGGCTCCGTTTCCGATCTATCGCTTCCTGGATGCCGGATGGACCCTTGGCGGCCCGATCTACATCCCGGGCGTGCTGAACAAGAACAAAGACAAGCTGTTCGGCTTTATGTCGCAAGAGTGGCAGCACAACATCATCCCCGGCACGCTGCATCAAATTACTGTTCCCACGGCGGCAGAGCGCATCGGCGACTTTTCACTGACACACGATGCTACAGGCGCCATTCAGAAGATCATCGACCCAGCGACCCGTTCCGCGGCAAATCCCGCCGGGACGCAGTTCGCGGGAAATCAGGTGCCTGCCACGCGATTCAGCCCGTACGGGCCGCAGGTTCTAAATTGGCTGCCGCTGCCGAACGTCGTTGGGCAGCCCGGCTATAACTACCAGTCGCAGATTCCCAGTTCCCAGCCTTCTTACGATCAGATCTATCGGGTCGACTACAATCTGAACGAGAAATGGCACTTCTTCGTTCGCGGACTGGATAACAAGCAAACGCAGAACGTTCCGTACGGACGGGCCGACACGAGCAATCAATTGGGGCTGACTCCGTTCTACGCGCCCACATACGGGTGGTCGCTTACGACTAGCGCATCCACGATTATCACCCCGACGCTCTTCAACGAATTCCAATTTGGCTACACGGTGAACGGAATTCCGGGCGACGCGCCGCCAGCCGGCAGTCCGTATTACCGGTCGGTCTCAAAGATCACCATTCCGTTGCTATATCCGGATGCCAACATCTCGGGAGTGATTCCGAATTTCAATTTCAGCGGGATTCCCGGCCCGAGCGGTACCCAATTCACCAGTTTTGCTGGCACACCCTACGCGAATCGGAATCCGGTTTGGAACTACATCGATAACATCACCAAGATCAAAGGCAATCACACGATCAAGGCCGGAATCTACTACGAGTACGCGGTGAAGACGGAAAACGCCTTCAGGCCTTACAACGGCACCATCGACTTCGGACGGGATTCCAACAATCCGGGTGACACCGGCTGGGCCTTTTCAAATGCCTTGCTAGGGAACTACCTGAACTATCAGCAGATCAACAAAGATCCGCTCCCGAGTTATCCCTACCATAACTTCGAGTTCTATGGCCAGGATACCTGGAAGGTTACGCGCAAACTGACGTTGAACTATGGTCTTCGTGTCGCGTTCATCGCGCCGTTCCACGATACCCTCGGCTTGATGTCGAGTTTCGATCCTTCGAAGTACGACCAAAGCCAACGGGTCGTCTACTACCAACCGTTCGGAAGCGGTTCCAGTCAGGTGGCGCGAAACCCGATCACGGGCGAGCTTCTCCCCAAACCTTTCATCGGCGCGATCGTGCCCGGTGTCGGAAACATCAATAATGGATTGGTACAGTCGGGAGTGAACGGCACGCCGGAAGGCCTGATGCAAGATCGTGGGCCGCACTGGGGTCCCCGAATCGGCGTCGCCTACCAGCTCAATGACAAGACCGTCTTTCGTATGGGCGGCGGGGTTTTCTATGAGCGCGTAGCAACCTTCGGAATCGGTATCACCAGCAACTATACGACGAATCCTCCCAATTTGCGGACGGCGCAGCTTTATTACGGAAACGTTGCTGACATCGCCAGCAGTCCGGGAACGTTCTTCCCGAACGCCCTGAACAAGCTGTCTTCGGACGGGCACGTTCCGACCGTCTATAACTATAACGTGGGCATTCAGCGAGAGCTTCCCGGGAACCTCTTTACGGAGATTTCTTACGTCGGCTCGCAATCGCGCCATCTGTGGCTTGCGCAGCCCTTCAACCTAGCGCCTCTGGGAAGCGCATGGTTGCCCAGCACCCAAGACCCGAACGTTACTCCCAAGTTTGACGGCACCACCAACCTGCCCGTGAACTTCTATCGGCCGTACGCCGGTTACACGAACGCGACGGACTATACCTGGGGCACCAACAACAACTACAACGCGCTACAGGCCTCTCTAAACCGCCGTGTGGGTGCGAGACTCCAATTCGGCGTGTCGTATACCTGGTCGAAGGCCTTAGGTGTCTCGGTCGGACATATCAACGATACCCGTGCCGCCGGCTACGGCCCGCTCCCGCAGGACAGGACGCAGTCGCTGGTAGTCAACTACATTTACAGCATTCCCGATGTGCGCAAAGCGTCGTTTCTGGACAATGCGCCCACGCGGGTGGTGCTCAACGGCTGGCGGCTTTCCGGCCTGACCAGCGTCTCGAGCGGCGCGCCTGTGAATATAACTTCAAACGGCACTGCCATTGGCTATGCCGTCAGCGGTTTGGCACAGACGACACTTAACCGCATGACCACGGGAAGCGAGGATGTTGCACCGCGCGTGGTCTTCACCTGCAATCCAAATAAGTCCGCCGGCGACCGGACACTCGACGCGTTCGTTAATACATCGTGCTTCGCGCCCGCGCAGAAGGGAAGTGTGGGCCTTGATTCCGGCTACGACCGCCTCCGCGGCCCAGGACTTCAGAATTGGGACATGAGCCTGTTCAAGACTATCCCGATTAAGGAACGAGCCCGGGTCGAGCTCCGTTTGGAAGCTTACAATGCCTTCAACCACGCGGAATTCGGCACGTTCAACACCGCCATTACCTTCAATGCCGCGGGCCAGGTGGCGAACCTCCCAACGCAGCTCGGCGGGACGGGCGGCCGATTTGGCTTCGGGACGCTCAACACCGTTCGCGCCAATAGCCAGCGTATTCTGCAAGTCGGGGCGAAGTTCTACTTCTGATCCCGTAGCAAGGCCGAATCTCGAGGAACGAATTACGCGGACGCGGCGCTAGACAACCGCCGCTCCGCGAGTTCCACGCTAGCGAAGGCGGGAATCAGTCCCGCAACGCCGGCAACGGCGAACAGCGTCTGAATTCGATCGGTGGCGCCGGTGATCCCAAAACCTCGATGCGTCCGCTGGCAGGAAGCCATGATGCCGAGCAACGCACCGAGTCCGGCAGAGTCCATATAAGGCACTCCCGATAAGTCGATGACGACCGCGGAGTTGGCATCGGAACGTGCCAAGTCTTGGAATTCAAATATGGATCCCAAGGTCAGCGGTCCAGCGAGCCGAAAGATGCGTACTCCAGAAGCCCCAGCTTCAGTCCCGATTTTTAATTCCTTCATGAGCTTCGAATTATCGAGGCTACCACGCAAGTTTTACGAATGGATGACGATCCGGTTACTGTTCAAAGGCGCTCATTCCATTGAACTCGGGAACTCCGCCGAGCCATGCAGCGCTGCTGGCTGTCGACGCCGCCGGAAGTCTCGCTGCGCGGAGCTCGTGTGTAAGAACCATCGCTGTGCGCCTGATAGGCGTTGACGTTATCCGCCAGATACACTTCGAGAATCTCCTTGCGGAGCCGCTGCACCAGGGTGGGACTCTCTACCGGAAACACGATTTCGATCCGATGATTGAGATTACGAAGCATCAAATCCGCGCTGCCGAGGTAGATTTCCTCGCGCCCTCCGTTGCGGAAGTAATAGATGCGTGTGTGCTCGAGGAACCTGCCGATTATGCTGATCACCCGGATTCGATCGCTGACCCCCGGGACTCCGGGCCGCAAGCAACATAGCCCGCGCACCAGCAGATCCACCTGTACGCCCGCCTGCGAGGCTCGGTAAAGCAGCTTGATCATCTCCGGATCTTCCAGGGCGTTCATCTTGAAAATGAGATGACCCTTGCCGCCCTGTTTGGCGATTTCGATTTCCCGGAGGATCATACCTTCCATCCGGCGCCGCAAACTGACCGGGGCGACCAGCAGTTTGCGGAAGTCGGTCTTAGCCGAATAACCCGTCAGATAGTTGAACAGGTCAGTTGCATCCGCGCCGATCTGTTCATCGCAGGTGAACAGACTCAAGTCGGTATACATGCGCGCCGTTAGCGGATTATAATTGCCTGTGCCCATATGGACGTAGCGGCGCATGATATCGCCCTCGCGCCGGACCACCAAAGCGATCTTGGAATGGACCTTGAGCCCGACTAACCCGTAGATCACATGCACGCCTTCGCGCTCCAGTGCTTTGGCCCATTCGATGTTGCTCTCTTCATCGAACCGGGCTTTCAGCTCCAGCAATACCGAGACCTGCTTGCCCTCCTCGACCGCTTCGAGGAGAGCCTGCACAATCGGCGAGTTTCGGCCGACGCGATAGAGGGTTATCTTTATCGCCAGGACATCCGGATCGCGAGCCGCACGGCGAATGAATTCCACTACGGGTTGGAAAGACTCGAAGGGATGGTGCAGAAGGACATCGCCGCCACGGATCAGCGTGAAAATATCTTCCTTGGCGTTAGGTTGCAGCCCTGGCGGCGTATAAGGAAGGAACGGTTTGTATTTGAGGTCCGGACGGTCCAAAGCGTACAGTTCCCGCAGACGCTTTAGGTCCAGCGGGCCCTCGATCAGATAGACGTCCTTCTCATGAAGTTCGAGTTGGCTGGTGAGGATTTCGAGGATATGCGCCGAGATCCTGGTATCCACCTGCAGCCGAACGACGTCGCGAAATCGCCGTCGCCACACCGCTTCTTCGATGGTTTCGAGAAGGTCGTCGCTTTCGAGCTCTTGAATGGATGTCTCGGCATCGCGCGTAACATGGAACGGATGCGCTTCCTTGATTTCGAGACCAGGAAAAAGAGCTTGCAGGTTGGCGATGACCAGCTCCTCCAGCCACACGAAGCGCGAGGATCTTTCGCCGCCTTCCGACGGGGGCACCGGCACCAATTGAGGAAGTGTGTTGGGGATCTTGACCCGGGCGAAATGCTCCTCGCCGCGGGCATCCTGCACCACCACGGCGAGATTCAGGCTCAGGTTTGAGATGTGCGGGAAAGGCCGGCCAGGGTCAAACGCGAGTGGGGCGAGCACCAGGAAAACGGTTCGATGGAAATACTCGTTTAGACGAGTGCGATCGGCTTCGCTGAGATCGCTATAATCGACCAGGACGATGCCGGCGCCGCCAAGCTCGGGGCGAATATCTTCACGCAGGCAGCGATAAGCTTCGTCGGTCAGGCGAACGACCTCCGACCGTATCGCTTCCAGAAGGTCGGTTCCAGACATGCCGCCGGCTGTGACGTCTCCAATTCCCGAAGCGGCCTTTTGTTTCAGGCCGGCGACCCGCACCATGAAAAACTCATCGATGTTGGAGCCAAAAATAGAAAGAAAGTTGAGCCGTTCCAGAAGTGGATTGAAGGGCTCCCTGGCTTCACCCAGCACGCGTTCCTGGAAAGCGAGAAGACTGAGCTCGCGATTATGGACTAGCCACGGATCTTCGAGAGTCAACGCTTGTGCCCGGGCCGCGGAAGAGTCTTTGTCGGTTGGCATGAGCTCGCCGGACAGTAAACTCTAAAGCTAACACTATGTTCACGAGAGAGTGTTACATCCCGATGACGTCCAGATTCATCTAATTCGAATGGAGCGTAAGCCTCTGGACTCGCCAGTTGCCGATCTCTCCCACAAGCAAGTCGCTTTCGCTACGGCAACTAATGGCGTTGACCGTTCCGAATTCCTTCGGCAGCTTGCCGGCTTTGCCAAACTTGCCGACAATCTTACCGTTCAGCTCCATTTTGTAAATTTCGCCGTCAGTGTCGATATTCTCGGGAGGGTTGGAGTTGGAGCTGTAAAGGTATTGGCGGGGTCCGGGCGTAATACAAATCGCCGCCGGAGCTCCGATGTTTGAGATCTGCGTCTTGAAGGTTCCGTCGCCGTCGAAGACTTGAATTCTCTTATTCCCACTGTCGGCGACGTATACGTTGCCCTGCGCATCGATGGCGATTCCGTGGGCTATGTTGAACTGACCGTTCTCGCTCCCTCGAGAACCCCAGGATTTGATGAACTTTCCGTTTTTGTCGAACTTGGCAACCCGGGCGTTACCGTAGCCATCGGCTACATAGATATTGCCAGCCGCATCCCACGCCACGTCGGTCGGCCGTTGAAAAACGTCGCTCTGCTGACCAGCGCCGGGAAGCCCTCCTCCGCGTCCGCCACGTCCGGCCGCGCCGGCTGCAGGCGCCTGAGACGCTGCTGGCAGCCGCTCGGACTCTGACTTTCTGCCCAGCAATAGTTGCACTTGCCCAGTCGGATCGAACTTGATGACCATACTGGACATCTGATCGACCACCCAGATGTTGTCCTGCGGATCGACGCGCACCTGTTGCGCAACCAGGAATCCATAGGAATCCTGTCCGATTTCGCGCACAAATTTCCCGGTTTTGTCGAACTGGAACAACCGGGAACCGCCGTGGGCGAAGGGCCGCGCTGTGCCGATGGAGATGGTAGGATGGCCAGTCCGCGTGTAGACAAAGACATCGCCCTTGGAGTTGGTCGCCACGCCGGCTACTTCACCCAAATGGATGTGGGTTGGGAATTTCAGCGGGTCGACGGCAGAATCGAAAGAGATCTCCGGCACGGACGACTGGGCGGCGGCAGGTATCCCCAACAGGGCAGCGGCAGCCAAAAGAGCACCTAAATGACGAGCGTCCAAATGATGTTTCATGAGGTCTCCTTATCTCGTCGACGCCGAAACTTTCGCGGACTGCGGCTTCAAGATGAGCTTCTGTACCCGCCAGGACTCAATTTCCGCCACAATGATCTCGTTCGGATTTCGGCAATCCATCATGTGAACCACCTGGAATCCGCCAAATTCCTTGCTGGCATGGCCGAATCGTCCGAGGATGGTGCCGTCCAACTCCATCTTGTAGATCTCGCCGGTGATGTCCCACGAACCCGGAGGGTTGCCGTTGGGATTGGAGTTGGAAGTGAACAGGTACTGGTGCGGGCCGGGCGAGATACAGACCGTCCAGGAATCGCCAATGTTGTCGTAGATCGCCTTGGGTCCTAGGTTGTTATCGAACACCTGCATCCGGTGGTTGGCGCGATCCGCCACGTAGACGTTGCCTTGCGCGTCGACGGCGATCCCGTGCGGCGTATTGAACTGGTTCGGTTCCGAGCCTGGCTTCTCACTGCCAATCTGCTTGAGAAACCTGCCGTTCTTGTCGTACTTCACGACTCTGTGGTTGATGTATCCGTCGGAAACGAAAATGTTGCCCTGCGCATCCCACGCGACATCCGTCGGACGTCCGAGTATGTACTTTTGGGCGGGCACGTTGGGTGCGGGCGATTGCGCGACCACGCCTGCGACCGCATCCGGCCTGTGTCCGAGCACCATGACGATTCGTCCAGCAGGATTGAACTTAAGGACCATATTGGTCCCCTCGTCGACGGCCCAGATGTTATCTTCCGAATCGACACGCACGGAGTGCGCGAACTCGAAGCCGTAGTTTCCTTCGCCGATTTCGCGGACGAATTTGCCGTTCTGATCGAACTCGAACAGGCGCGTGTTCGCGCTGCGAGTGTAGACGAAGATATGTCCCTTGGAGTTGGTCGCTACACCCATGGCTTCGCCTAAATACAAGCCGGGCGGAAACTTCAGGAAGTTGGGCACGGATTCGTAGGGGATTTCGGGTACGTTTTGCGCTTTGGCCTTGGTCTGCGCGAAGACCGGGCCGCTCAAGAGTAAGACCGGAACGATCACGCAGGGCGCCCACCAACGATTCATAAGAACCTCCAATATTCAGCTCGTCGATCAGCCGGCCGCGCCGTCTGAAGGTGATCTACGAATCTATCACAGGAATCGCTGGGAAGGCATGATGAGCTGGGCGGCCTACTCGCTCCGACGTTCGCCTGCAGGGAATGGTTGTGTCTAAGCTACCGAGCTCCGGACATTCGAAGGTAATTCTTGGGCCGCCGATAAAGTAAAACTAAAAGTGGTCCCGGAGCCAGAGCCTTCCGATTCAACCCAGATGCGTCCTCCATGACGCTCCGCGATTGTACGGCATAAAGCCAGTCCCAAACCCGTACCCGGGTTTTCGCTCCCGTGTAGCCTCTTCAATGGCTCAAAGACTTGGTCTTGATACTTGAGAGGAATTCCTTGGCCGTTATCCTTTACCGCAAATTTCCACACGTCTTCGGAATAGCCGCCTGAAATTTCAATCACCGGCGGCTCTCCAGGGCGATGGTACTGGAGTGCGTTGGCAATAAGATTCTGAAAAAGTTGCTTTAACAGGACGGAGTCGGCCTGAACAACGGGCAGCGGTTTACAAATAATTTGGGCGCCCGTCTCTGTAATCAGGGGCGCCAACGTCATCCGAACGGATTCGATTATCGAGTCGACCGCTACTTGTCCGCGTTCCAGTCGCCCATGACTGGTTTGCGCGTAGCGCAGCAGCGATTCAATCAGGCGCTCCATGCCGCCCGAAGCCTGTTCGATCAGAGCCACCAGGTGCGACGAATCCTCCTCCGAATTGTGATCACGCTGCACCAGAAGTTTCGTCAACGTGCGGACAGTGCGGACGGGCGCCTGCAGATCATGCGAGACGGCATAGGAAAACCGCGAAAGTTCACGATTTGAGCGCTCAAGCTCATGCAGCAATGCCTCACGCTCCTGCTGGATGCTCTTAAGTTCATTGATGTCCTGAAAAATACTGACGGCTCCTGTGATCACGCCCGACGAATCGCGTAACGGGGTGATGTTCGCCAGGACAGCGATTCGGGTCCGATCGGGGCGTTCTAGAACAAGCTCGCGGTTAACAACCGGCACACCTGTCAAGAGCACCTCTCTTACCGGTATCTCGCCGGGCGGGAAAAGCGTTCCATCCGCCCGATATATTTGGCGCGAATTCAAAAATGACCAAGGCGGGTCGTCCAAATTTGGCGCGCGGCCCCAGAGTTCACTGGCCTGACGGTTGTAGTACGTAATGACGCCGTCTCGATCACATGCATAGACCGCGGCTGGCATAACCGCGACCAGTTCGCGCAGATTGTTCTCACTTTCGTAAAGGTTGTGCTTGGCGTATTGGTGATCGACGCTGAGCTCCTGATAGGCGTGGGAAATCGTGTCGTGCTGCTTCCGTAGCTGCCGCAAAGACGCTAATTCCCCCGCCAAGTGGCGGCTCAGGCTGTCCTTTTGAGCCTCGGGGTCTTTCAGAATACATTCGGCTAGGGCTTCATGAGTCGCCAAAAGTTGGGTGATATCATCCTCCAGGACCAACTCGGGATGAAGTTTAGTCCAGTAGTGCGCTGTACGTACGAACGCCAGCACTAAGTTCAGCTGCTCCAAGTTGCGCGAACCGAGTGCCCGCCGCAAAGACTCGTGGGCAGACGATGCCTCCGCAGTCTGGAGAAAAACGTGTGTAGCGCAAGCGAATAGCGCCAGTTCCCCTGGGCTGTCAGGCGCAGGAAAGGACGAGAGCGGACTGTCAAACTCAGAACAGATTGCGAACAGCGGCTGCAGGTCGTCTCCGTGCGGAAGGGCACGACGCAGCAATGGCAAAATTAATTCGACCTTCTGTGGCAGGCAAGAGGAATCACCGGCTGGGTAACCCAACCCGGCCAGAAAACCGACGTGCCGGGCAATACAATATCGGGCATCGCAAAACCGGGACAGATAGACGAAGAGACGCTCCTTGAACAGGGACGGCAAGGGGTTGTCCAAGTATGCGAACTGAGCAAATCCCCAAAGATTTTCAGCGATTGCCGGATCGCTGGAGCCAAGACGGAAAAAATTCGGCAACACGCCGAAACGCGTCGCGATCTTGTTTTCGAGCGGCGTATTCATCACTACCTCTTAGAAATCAGGATGTTCCGTCGAACGCGGACGGGTGCAGCGCGCGACGACTGATCGACAGGTCGGGTCGGCATCTCCGAGAAATGACCGAGGGCTCTCCTACTGCAAACTGGTGAGCCGGGCGGGGCTCGAACCCGCGACCACCGCATTAAAAGTGCGATGCTCTACCAACTGAGCTACCGGCCCCTACTGAGTTTTATGCACTTCCCGCCGTCGCGGTGCTAGTGCCAAAACCAACCAACTTACTCACAGCATCGGCGAGATGCTTTGGTGCGAGATGGGAATACCTAAAAACCATGGCTAGACTTTTATGGCCTGACAACTCTGCTAGAGCCACTGGACCCACTCCCGCCATTGTACATCGTGAGGCGAACGTACGCCTCAGATCATGGAAACGGAAGGTCTCACTTTTCGCTGGGGTCACTTCTGATTCAGACGAGAACCGATATGTGCCTGGAATTGCGCTTCGTAGCGTCGAATCTTGGCCCACTTGACGTTTCGCAAATTTCTTTCGGTACTTGCTCTTGTTATGCGGATCAGAGCGGAGGTTCCTCGGCTCACTCCTTGTTAGATATTAACTGGTCCCTAGACACCTGAAAGTGTGCGCGTTGACATCAGCGGCGATTTGACCACCAGCTACGCCAACAAAAAAGCGGGGCAACGTCCAAGTCCATGCGAGTTATGGGACTGCTTCCCTCGAGTTTCGCCAAAACACTCGTGGCAATCGAGGCAATCAGTGTTACACTGGCGGCCTGTCGCTATTTTTAGTCGTGGTAGTTTAACGGAGGAAACCTAACAAATGAAGATGATATTAGCTTTAATGACACTGTCACTGATTCCAGCGTTCTCTCAGCAGCCGAATATGCCGAATTTACGACCGACTCCGTCCGGCCTCACAAGACCTCAGCTTTTATCCGCTGCAGGCATTGGAAACGATATCATTACGCACTTAGCCGATGGAGGAAGCTGGAAGACTTCGATTACTCTAATTAATCTCTCTCAGGATAAAGCAGCCGCCTTTAAGCTGGATTTCTACGGCGACAGCGGGGCCGCGCAGTCATTCTCCTTCGAGGGCATCGGTAATGCCTCAACCGTGACCGGCACTATACCCGCAGGCGGATCTACAGTAATTAAAACCACGGGTACGAGCGCTGTTACTACGCAGGGGTGGGCTCAATTTGACTATTTGAACACAACCGATTCGGTTGGCGGATGGGCTGTATTTACAAATAGCAACGGCAATGAAGCGGCGGTGCCGCTGGAATCAAGCATTGGCCAAAACCCAATCCTTTCATTCGACAATACGAAGGGATACGGCATGGGTGTCGCACTGGCAAATTCGGACTTTTCTACACTGACGATCACCGCCACCTTCAAAGATGGGAACGGAAGCATTTTGGGAGTGCGACAGTTCACTATGGCTCCAATGACCCACACGTCATTTGTCTTTGCCGATCAATGGCCCTTCACGGCTGCCCATCAAGGAACGGTTTACTTCCAGTGCTCCGATATGTTCGGATCAAACGCTTTTGGTTTGGCTGTTCTTGGCCTGAGGTTCACACCACAAGGTGCCTTTACGTCTGTGGCCGCGTTTGAAAGGTGGACGTTGGATTGATCTTTGAAAAGGGGTAACACGGGGGCTACTAGGCTGGGGGGACAATCGGGAAGAATGTGCCTTCCATCTCAATACTAAATCCTTAGTAGCGGGGGGATTGGCGGGACGTCCGATCGGAAAGTGGATAGATCCCTATTGTAACGCGGGCTCGATAGCAGAGGCCAGTTGGACCAAGCCCGCCCCGACATCCGAGCCCAGATGAACGTGCAGCGTCCGCCGGCCGCGCTCGCGCAGAACTTGCAGATCGCCGCTGGCTTGGGCCGCCTTCACTACCCCGAACGTATACTTCTGCCCCGGCACCGGAACATCCTTAGCATCGTCGCAAGTGATCTGCAGGAAAACGCCGGTATTCGGTCCGCCTTTGTAGGCCTGGCCGGTCGAGTGCAGGAAGCGCGGTCCGAATCCAAGTACCGTGGCGACCTTCTTAGAATCGCGTATCTTGCGGCGAATTTCCTGCAACGTGTCCTCGTGGGCTGCGTTCATCTGGATGTAGGCCAGCATCCCAAAGTAATCGCCCGAGCGGAGCGAGTTGAAGTGCGCCCGCAACCGCGGTTGCGGATCTTTATCATCGATCCGCACGACGTCGCTCTCCGGCGGTAGCGATCCGGATTCTTCGAATGCCGAGGTCAGCTTCTTGGTGGCGATCTTGGCCGCTTCGACGTCGGGCTGATCGAAGGGATTAACGGCGATAATGGAGCCGGCTACGGCCGTCGCGATCTCCCAACGAAAGTACTCGGCGCCCAGGTGGTACGTGTCCGGAACCGAGAGTCGCACCACGGGATGCCCGGCTGCCTCCAGCGCTGCGACAGCCGCGTCCTGCTGCGGATCGGGTCCATTCTCCAGCCGTTCGTAAACGAAAACGCGATCCGAGCCATAGACCGAGGGCGGGCCGAGCTGTTCGCGGTCCACTGGGATCAGGCCCTTCCCGATCTTTCCGGTAGATTCCGCGATCAACTGTTCGAGCCACGCACCCAAATCGCGAATACGCGGGGAAGCGATGATAGTGACTTTATCCCGCCCAGCCAATGCGAGCGAGCCCAAGATCGCTCCCAGGACCACACCGGGATTACTCTCGACGGACTGCGACGGCGAACATGCTTGCACCATGCCCTGGGCAAGTCCGGCAAACATGGGAATGTCGACCCCCATACCCGCCGCCGGGATCATTCCGAAGTCGGAAAGCGCGGAGTAACGCCCGCCAATGCTGGGCACGCCGAAGAAGATACGCCAGAATTTATCCTGCTCGGCCACTTGCTGCATCTTCGAGCCCGGATCGGTGATGGCAACGAAGCGGCTCCCATCGCAGCCGGCTCGTTCGAAGAAGTACTGCTTGAAGATGTTCGGCTCGAGCGTCGATCCGGATTTGCTTGAGACAATGAACAGCGTGTGCGCGAGGTCGACGCGGCTTTCGATAGCCCGTATCTGCGCCGGGTCCGTCGAATCGAGGACATGCAGCTCAGGAAAACCGGCTTGCTTACCGAAAGAAAGTGCGTGGACTTCCGGGCAGAGGCTGGAACCGCCCATCCCCAGTAGCAGGATGTGAGTGAATCCACGCTCGCGCACCTCTTTGGCGAACTTAACGAACTTGTCGGCGTTTTTGAGCTGCGATTCGACGATATCCAGCCAGCCGAGCCACTTGCTTTCGTCCGCGCCGGTCCACAGCGAGGCATCCTTCGACCAGAGACGTCCTACTTTGCCGTGGATACGCCAGTCATCGAGAACACGCTCGAATGCGGCGCGCTGATCTGGCTTCAATGAAAACGTCCCTGGCGAAGGCACAGGTAGGGATTATTTTGCGCCGGGCTTGGCGATGTCCACGCCGCCCTTGAAATAGGCGCCGTCTTCAATCACGATGCCCGCGGTTCTCACGTCGCCCACCAGATTCGCACCCTTGCGAAGAACGATGCGATCGGCTGCGTCAATGTTTCCTGTCACCGCGCCGGCGATATCCACTTCTTTCGCTTTGATATTGGCGGAAGCCTTTCCTTTCGGACCTATAGTGAGGCGGTTATCCAGATTCACCTGGCCTTCCAGCTCGCCATTGAGCTGCAAGGTTTCTTTGCTGGTGACCTCGCCCTTAATCTTCATCGTCTCGCCAATCAAAGTGCCATCCATGTTATTGCCTCCATCTGTTGCAGTACGGACTTATTGATCTTAGCGAAATCAGCGGCTCGGTGTCGCGTGATTTACAGGCTTGTCTGATTTATAGAAGCGTCGATCAACTGGATGGTGTGGAGCACCCGTGTCTTCTGCCCTTGGCGTTCGAGCGCGGCCGCGATTTGCAGCATGCATCCGACGTTGCCGGTGGCGACGACATCGGCCTTTGCGCTTGAGATGTGCTGAGCCTTGCGATTGGCCAGAGCATCGGCGGTGTTGGATTGGACTAAGTTATAGATACCCGCCGATCCGCAACACAGTACGGATTCAGGAAGATCCAGTAGCTCGACGCCAGGGATCGCAGATAGTTGCGATCTTGGCTGCGTGCGGACTCGCTGGGCATGTTGGAGATGGCACGAGTCGTGATAAGCGACACGCAGGTTGACAGCCGTCCGTGTGGCACGCGGGTCGAGTTCTTCCAGGAACTCGGAAATATCTTTGCACTTGGCTGAAAAGCGGACGGCACGCCCGGCGTATTGAGGATCATCGCGGAGCTGATAGCCATACTCGCGGACGTTCGATCCGCAGCCGCCCGCGTTGGTGATGATGACATCGACCTTCGCTTGTTCGAAAATGTCGATCACGCGGCGGGCGAGATCGAGCGCAGGCGTTTCCTCGCCGGCGTGGACCATCAGAGCACCGCAGCACGGCTGATTCGGTGGCGCGACCACTTCGCAACCTTCGGCGGTCAACACACGCACCGTCGCCGCGTTGATCTCCGGTACAAATTCGCGCTGAACGCATCCCAATAGGAGACCGACGCGCCTGCGTTTCTCGCCTCGCGCGGAGGTTACGGGCGCAATGCGCTGGCTGGTCCCGAGTTTGGGCATCAGCGCTTCCATCGCCGACAGTTGCCTGGGGAGTAGCTTGAGTAGGCCCGATCCGCGAACAAATGCCTGCAAGCCGGACTTCTGGTAGGCGCGCAGGAAAGGCTTCAGGAGACGCAGCCGGTCGACACGTGGAAAGGTGTTGAAGATCATCCACCGTTGCAGGCGTTCGATGGCCGAGCGTGAGTGACGCCGTTCGATCTGTGCGCGCGTCGCCTCAATGAGCTTGGCGTAATCGACGCCGGACGGGCAGGCCGTCATGCACGACATGCATCCCAGGCAAGTATCGATGTGCTGCACCCATGGATCGGTCATGGCCGTGGCGCCCTCGCTGGCCATCTTCATTAAGTAGATTCGCCCTCGCGGCGAATCCATTTCGTTGCCCCACAGCACGTAGGTTGGGCAAGCGGGCAGGCAGAATCCGCAGTGCACGCATTGATTGATGAGCTCAGGGACCGGTGGATGGTGCAGATCGAATGCTTGTTTAGAATCCGGCGTCATATTCCACCCACGAAGCGCCCGGGATTCAGCGTACCTTTGGGATCGAACTGCGCCTTCACGGCGCGCATAAGCGGCAATGCGTCGCCCGGCGATCCCCACGCGTCTAGTTTGGTCGGTCCGAGGATCGTCACAGATCCGCCGTCCTGTTCCATCGCCGACCGGAGCTTTTCGAGGTCGCCATCAAACCGCGCATAACCGATTCCTGTAGCCTGGATAACAAAACTTGAAAAGAACGCCGACGCTGCAGCGACGCGTGACGGAAGGGTCGTGAACTTCACTATTGTGCTTTCGCCCCACAGCTCTTCGCGCGCCTTCCAGACATCCGCTGAGCCTTCGCGGACGTCGCCGAATTCCTTGATGGCTGATTCCTGTGCCGCGATTCCGTCCAGCGTCCCCTCTAACAAGATATCGACATTCCCGTTTCTTGCCTGCACCGCCGCAGGCGCAAGCTGGGCGCCGAGAATTGCCAAAATCACGCGCTGCATGGAGGCGGCGTCAGCCGTGGCTACCGTTAGTGTTTTCGTATTTCGCGGCAGCGGATGCAAGCGGAATACGGCGCGCGTAATCACTCCGAGCGTTCCCAACCCGCCCGTTGCTAGCTTGGGAAGATCGTAGCCCGCGACGTTTTTCACCACTTTCCCGCCACTCTTCGCAATGGTCCCGTCCGCGAGCACAAGTGTAATGCCGATGATCAGATCGCGCAGGCTTCCGTAGCCTAGTCGAAGAGCCCCGCTATCGTTTGTGGATAGGACACCCCCGATGGTGGCCCGTTCCGGCCACAGCGGATCGATCGCCAGGCGCTGCCCGTGCTGGGCCAGTGTGCTCTGCAATTCCGCGACGGTGCAGCCTGCCTCGACCGTCACCGTGAGATCTGCCCAGGCGTGTTCGATTACCCGATTCTGGCGGCGCATGCAAAGAAGTACGTCCGCTTTTCGCGGAGGATTCCCCCAATCGAGCTTGGTTCCACCGCCCGTTGGTATTACCGCTTGGCCGCTTTCGTTAGAGCTCCGCAGAATCGCGGCCGTTTCATTCTTGTCTACAGGCTCGAGTAGAGTCGCGCCGAATTGGTTTCCCACACTCAAAACCGTTCCGCGACCCCGGCCAGTTCTAGTGGATGCGGGAGATACTCGCCCGGTTTTTCGCCACACAGGCGCGTGCGCGGAAATACCTTGGTGGGATTCGAAAGCAGCAAGGGATCAAAGGCGCAGCGGACGCGCTGCATGGTGTCGAGATCCGGTTCGGCGAACATCTTCGACATCATATGCTTCTTCTCTTCACCTACGCCGTGCTCGCCCGTAATCGAACCGCCTTTTTCGATGCACAATTCGAGGATTCTTTCGGACAATCGCTCGGCAGCCTTTTCCTGACCCGCGATCCGGCGATCGTAGAGAACCAGCGGATGCAGGTTGCCGTCGCCGGCGTGAAAGACATTGGCTACGCGGAGACCCGTCTCTGTGCTCAGCTGATCGATCTCGCTCAGAATCTGGGGGAGGGAAGTGCGTGGAATCACGCCGTCCTGGACTATATAGTTCGGCGAGATCCGGCCCATGGCCGCGAACGCAGCCTTGCGACCTTTCCAGACCAACGCTCGCTCCGCGTCCGATTGGGCCATGCGAATTTCCCACGCCCCGTACTGGCGGCAGATTTCGCCGACGTGCGCCATCAGGGCCTCGACTTCAGCTACAGGTCCATCCAGCTCGACGAGAAGGAGTCCACCACAGTCGGGATAGTTGGCGTGCACTGCGGCCTCGGCGGCCTGGATCGCCAGGTTGTCCATCATCTCGATCGCAGCAGGGAGCATGCCGGCCGCGATGATTCCGCTGACCGCCGCTCCGGCCTCCGTTGGACTATGGAATGCGGCCAACAGCGTCCGCACGCATTCGGGGCGCTTCACGATCCGCAGAGTGATCTTGGTCGCGATTCCAAGCGTGCCTTCCGATCCGACGAATACACCCGCGAGATCGTATCCAGGCGTGTCCAGCGTTTTGCCGCCGAAGTGCACCAGCGACCCATCCGGCAATACTACTTCTAACCCCAGAACGTGAGTTGTCGTGAAGCCGTACTTCAGGCAGTGCGCACCGCCGGAATTCTCCGCAACGTTGCCGCCGATACTGCACACGGACTGAGACGATGGATCGGGGGCATAGAAGAAATTCGCGGAAGCGACGCGGCCCGAGACATCCAGGTTGATTACGCCCGGTTCCACGACCACCCGCGCGTTGGGAAGATCCACTTCGAGGATGCGTTTCATCCGTGCCAGGCAGATTACGATCCCACCTGCCACCGGCAGCGCTCCACCGCTTAGGCCGGTGCCGGAACCGCGGGCGACGAAAGGTATCCGCTCGCGATGGCATACGCGCACCACCGCCTGCACTTGTTCCGTGGAATCGGGCAGGACCACCGCGCTCGGAATCACGCGGAAGTTGGTCAGGCCGTCACACTCGTACGTTCGCAACTCTTCTTTTGAGGAAATTAAGCCGTGCGGGCCCAGAATCCGGCGCAGTTCATCCAATGTTTCCGGAGCCGTGTGAGGGTTCACCTACAGATACCGGTATGCTTCGAGTGTCAAGAAGTCCTTGCACTCGGCGTTGACCATCATGAGCTCAAAGAGTTGGGCAGCTTGTGGGAACTTGCTCTTGTCATAGTGTTCATCACCTACGTTGGAGCGAATCCGGGCGAGCTGGGTCTTGATGGTATCGCGGATCATCGGAGCTGAAAGCTTCCGCCCATTCGATAAAATAGCCCCGTGGTGCATCCATTGCCAAACCTGCGTGCGGGAAATCTCCGCGGTGGCGGCATCTTCCATCAGATTGTAAATCGGCACACAGCCGTTACCGCGCAGCCATGATTCCAGATATTGGATGCCGACATCGACGTTCGTTCGCAAGCCCTGGTCGGTAATTTGGCCCTCGGGGACGTTCAGCAGATCGGAGGCGATCACCTTCACGTCGTTGCGCTTCACGTCAATCTGATTCGGAGTCTTCATGTACTCATCGAAGATTTCCTTGGCGATCTGGACCAAACCCGGATGCGCCACCCAGGTGCCATCATGGCCCGCTTTCACTTCGCGAATCTTATCCTGGCGGACTTTTTCCATCGCCACCGCATTTGCAGCGGCATCATTTTTTATTGGAATCTGCGCCGCCATGCCGCCCATGGCATGGATTTCGCGGCGGTGGCAGGTATGGATCAGCAGGTCAACGTAGGATTTTAGGAAGTGCTTGTCCATAGTGACTGTGATGCGATCCGGCATCATGAACCTCGGATGATTCTTGAAGGTTTTGATGAAGCTGAAGATATAATCCCAGCGGCCGCAGTTCAGGCCCGCGGAGTGATCGCGCAGCTCCCACAGGATCTCATCCATCTCAAATGCGGCTAGAAGTGTCTCGATCAGGACGGTCGCGCGAATAGTCCCGTTGGGGACACCCAACGCCTCTTGCGCATGCACGAAAACATCGTTCCACAACCGGGCTTCAAGATGACTCTGGATCTTCGGCAGATAGAAGTAGGGAGCCGTGCCTTTCGCCAGCCGGGCTTTCACGTTGTGAAAGAAGTACAGACCGAAGTCGAACAGGGCGCCGGAAATCGGCTGGTCGTCGATGTGAACATGTCTTTCGGGCAGGTGCCAGCCGCGCGGCCGAACGAACAGCACCGCAGGGTTGGGATTCAGCTTGTACTGTCGTCCTTCCGGACTGGTGTATTCGATATCTCCGCGAACCGCGTCGCGCATGTTGATCTGCCCGGTCAGGTTGTTCTGCCAGGTAGGAGAATTCGAATCCTCAAAATCGGCCATGAAGATATTTGCGCCGGAGTTTAGCGCGTTGATGACCATCTTCCGATCGACGGGCCCTGTGATCTCGACGCGCCGGTCGAGAAGATCCTGCGGTATGGGCGCAACCACGTAATTGCTCTTGCGGATCTCCGCGGTTTCCGGAAGGAAATCGGGGAGCTGGCCGGCGTCGATAGACGCCTGACGCTGGATTCGACGGTTCAGCAAATCTCTTCGTCGAGTCTCAAATCGGCGGTGAAGATCGGCAATGAAAGCAATTGCTTCGGAGGTAAGGATCTCGTTACATCCGGGGGGAATCGGTGCATCGATTTTGACGCCTTGACGCGCCAAGCTAGGGCTGCTCATGTATTCTCAGGATACCTTGGAACCTTAAAGCTGGTTCAACTCGCCAATGTCTTCATTCCAAAGGGTTGGATGCTCCTGTATAAACTGTTCCATGAGCTGTATGCAATCCATATTATCGACCACCTCGACGTCGACCCCGCGTGAGCGGACATACTCTTCAGGGCCCCGGAACGTCCGGTTCTCGCCGATGATCACGCGGGGAATCTTATATAGCAAGACGGCGCCGCTGCACATGTCGCACGGGGATAGCGTGGAATAGAGGGTCGCGCGTCGGTACTCGGCGGGTTTAAGCCTTTGCGCGTTCTCCAGGCAGTCCATTTCCGCGTGGCGTATGACGCTGCCTTGTTGGACTCGTTGGTTGTGTCCGCGCCCGATAATCGTGCCGTCGACGACCAAAACTGAGCCGATTGGGATGCCGCCTTTACTGAGTCCTTTGCGCGCTTCTTCGATCGCCGCCTGTAGAAAGTCGTCCATCGCAGCCCTTAAACCACTTGCAGGACGATCTTCCCGCGCACATGTTCGGTCTCGCTCATTTCGTGAGCTTTGGCGGCGTCGCGAAGAGGGAAGACCGCGGCGATTTCGGGCTTGACTCCCCCGGAGTCCGCAAGGAGGCCGATCTCAGTAAGCTGGGCGGCATTCATTTGCCCCCAGATGATGGTCGCGCGAACGCCGTGCGACTTGGAATCCTCTTCCGAAGGCGGCGGGCCGATCAGCGCCACCAGGATGCCGCCTTTGTTCAGAACTTCCCAGGATCGAGATCGCACATCGCCGCCCATGCTCTCGATCACGGCGTCGAAATCGTGAACGACATCCTCAAAACGCGTGGTCTGGTAATTAATAGGAAGATCGCAGCCGAGTTGCTTGAGATACTCCTGGTTGCGGCCGCTGGCAGTGCCGGCAACGTACAGATTTTTGATCTTGGCGAACTGAATCGCCAGGTGCCCCACCCCGCCTGCGGCTGCATGTACCAGAACTTTCTGCCCCGCCGTCAAACCGGCGGTGTCGAATAGGGCCTGCCACGCGGTGAGCCCAGCCAGGGGAATTGCGGCCGAGTGAATATGATCCAGGCTTCTGGGCTTGGGCACAAGTTCGGATTCTTTCACAGCGATGTACTCGGCGTAGGCTCCATTACGCGCGGCGTCCGGCCGGCCGTAAACTTCGTGGCCTGGTTTGAACGCAGTCACTCCTGAGCCGACCGACTCGATCACACCCGAAACATCCCAACCCAGGATGAACGGAAGCGGATATTCCCGGAAGCCTTTCATGTGTCCCGCGCGGATCTTCCAATCGATCGGGTTTACGGACGTCGCATGAACCTTGACCAGGACTTCTTCAGCCGTTGGTTCGGGCTTGGGTGCGTCCTCGTAGATCAGAACGTCGGACGATCCGTAGGTATGAAATCGGACGGCTTTCATGGTTGCCATGGCGTTTGACATAAAGTAGTCTATCAGCGTGGGAAATAAAGTTAGCCGCCGCAGGCTCCTCTCTACCGCGGGAGCCGGAGCGGTCTTGGCGGCCGCACCACCGCACGTTTTAGGGCAAGGCAGACTGCGGCTGACGCTTTCCTGCTGGGATTACGATCGCACACGCGCCTTGATGGAAGGCCGCATTGGAGTGGATGGCGTCGACCTTACCTATCTGCCATTGCCGATCGAAGAAACCTTCTTCCGCATGCTGCGGAATCACGAATTCGATGCGTCGGAAATGTCTTTGTCGTCGTATGTGTTGTCGCTATTCGAGGAGCCGCAGCCCTTTATCGCGATCCCGGTTTTCCCCTCACGTTTCTTCCGGCATTCCTGCATTTTCGTGAACTCGAACAGCGGGATCCGCACCCCGCAGGACCTTCGCGGCAAACGCGTCGGCACGCCCGAGTACCAAATGACCGCGGCCGTCTGGATCCGCGGAATGCTCAGTGACGAGTACAACATCCCCGTGGGCAGCACACCGTACTTCACCGGCGGCGAGGAAGAACCCGGACGTACCGAAAAGATTGCGCTATCGCTGCCACCCGCGATTCGCGTACAGCCGATTCCGGACAATAAGGCGCTGTCGCAAATGATCGAGAGCGGCGAACTCGACGCCATGTACACGGCGCGGGCGCCGTCCACTTTCGGAAATGGAACGGGTAAAGTTCGCCGGCTTTTCGAGAATTACGGCGCCGTGGAGCGGGAGTATTATCGCAAAACCAAAATCTTTCCCATCATGCACACCGTGGTGATCCGGCGCGATCTTTACAAGCAATATCCGTGGATCGCCCAATCGCTGCACAAAGCCTTCGTCTTATCCCAGCGCGAGGTGTATGCGAATCTGCACGAGACAGCCGGACTGAAGACCATGCTTCCGTGGGTTCTGGATCACGTCGCGGAAACAGAAGCGGTCATGGGCAAGGATTTCTGGCCCTACGGCTTCCAGGCCAACGAGAAGACTCTGGGCACCTTCCTCCGTTATTCCTATGAGCAAGGCTTGGCGAAACGGCTCCTAATACCCAAAGAGCTATTCGCCGCCGAAACGCTCGAATCATTCAAAATCTAAATTTTTTCGCCCGAACTAGGGACTTCCCCAGGTTTACAGCCGGCCTCAAAGAAAACCTTGCTATTTGGAATATACTAAGTGTCCCAGAGAGCTATCTAACAACAGGAGGGTTGGGTAAGCAATCATGAGACAGACTAGTACTTTTGAGGGTTGGCAAGAGTCCCAGTCTCGAAAATCCGAAAAGCGCAGCGTGCGGTACGAGTCGGCTGCGGCGCGGAAAGTTATCGAGCTTCTGGATATCGCAGGCATCGGCGTAAACGGGCCACAGCCGTGGGACATTCAGGTCCACGACGAAAGGTTTTTTAACCGGGCTTTGGGTGAAGGCAGCATCGGAGTCGGCGAATCCTATATGGATGGATGGTGGGACGTCGAGGCGCTAGATGAGTTTTTCACCCGATTTCGCAGGGCGGATCTAGCCAGCCATGTTCACGACTTAAAGACCGCCATGCTGGTCTTAAAGACGCGACTGCTCAACTTGCAAACGATGCAGCGCGCGAAACAGGTAGCGCATGCCCATTACGACCTGGGCAACCAGCTTTACCAAGCTATGCTCGATCGCCGCATGCAGTATACCTGTGCTTACTGGAAGGGAGCCGCTACTCTTGACCAGGCGCAAGAGAACAAGCTGCATCTGATTTGCCGCAAATTACAGCTTGCACGGGGCATGACGTTGCTGGAGCTGGGCGGCGGATTCGGCGGGCTGGCTCACTTCGCCGCCAAAGAATACGGCTGCCACGTGGTTAGCTACAACATTTCCCGCGAACAGGTCGCGTTCGGCAGAGAGCTTTGCAAGGGCTTGCCGGTGCGCTTCGAGCAAAAGGATTATCGCGAGGCCGCTTCGGAGCCTAGCCGTTTCGATCGCGTTGTCTCGATTGGTTTGTGTGAGCACATCGGGTACAAAAACTATCGCCAGTTCATGGAACTGGCGCACGATCGGCTCAAAGAGCGGGGAACCTTTTTACTGCACACGATCGGATCTAATGAATCGTATTCGTACACCGATCCCTGGATTCACAAATACATCTTTCCAAACGGCTTGATTCCTTCCATGGCTCAACTCACCACCGCTTGGGAGGGTTTGTGGGTGGCCGAAGACTGGCACAACTTCGGGCCGGATTACGACAAAACCGTGATCGCGTGGTGGAAGAACTTCGAACAGGCCTGGCCGGAATTGCAGTCTGCGTACAGCCACCGTTTCTATCGCATGTGGAAGTATTATCTGATGGCTTCGGCGGGCTCTTTTCGCGCGCGTAGGCTGCAGCTTTGGCAGATCGTCCTTTCAAAAGGCGACATTTCTTCATACACGCCTGTCAGATAGGGTTGCGGTCTTATGGATCTGCAGCAGGATCATCAGAGGAGGATCGCAACCCTCGCCTCGGAGATCGACCAGGCCAGAACGCTGGGTAAGCGGATCGGTCTGCGGAAGTCGACCTCCAATCTGTTCCGCCATCGCGCGCCAGCCGGGAAACATTTGATCGACGTCCGACCTTTCAATCGCGTCCTGGCTATTGACGCAGAGCGTATGACGGCCCACGTCGAGGGCATGATCACATACCAAGCCCTGGTCGACCAGACATTGAAGTATGGCTTGCTACCCGCCGTTGTCCCGCAACTTAAGACGATTACAGTTGGAGGAGCGGTCAGCGGGTTGGGAATCGAATCTTCATCTTTTAAGTTCGGTTTAGTCCACGAAACCATAGAAAGGATGGAGATTCTACTTAGCGATGGACGTCTGTTGGCGTGTTCATGCCGGGAGCATCCGGATCTTTTTTACGGATTTCCAAACTCTTATGGAACCTTGGGGTACGCACTGGGACTAACCGTCCGGCTGATCCCAGCCAAGCCGTACGTGCATCTGACCCATACCCGCTTCACCGATCCGGAGAGCTATTTTGCCCGGATCGTGGAGCGCGCAAACAGCGCGGTGGATTATCTGGATGGGACGATTTTTTCGCGCCGTGAAATGTACCTGACCGAAGGCGAGTTCGTTGATGATGCCCCTGCGGTCAGCGATTACACCTACATGGACATCTATTACAAATCCATCCAGCGCAAACCCGAGGACTGGCTGACGGCGAGAGACTACATCTGGCGCTGGGACACGGACTGGTTCTGGTGTTCGAAACACTTCCACGTGCAAAAGCCTGCGATACGAAGGCTGTGTAAATGGGCCTTGAACTCGCGCACCTATCAGCGGATCATGCGGCTCTCGTATAGCGTCCTCCCGGATTCGGGCGGCACCGAATCGGTGATTCAGGACGTGGATATACCTATTGGCAGGGCATCTGAGTTCTTCGATTTTCTGCTTTCGGAGATCGCTATCTCGCCGGTCTGGATGTGCCCGTTCAAGACGCGGGATTCCGTCCGTACCTGGGATCTAAGCCCACTGCAACCCGGTCAGATGTATGTGAATTTCGGATTCTGGGACGTAATCCCTTCGACGCACGAGAAGGGGTACTTCAATCGCAAGATTGAACGCAAGACGATGGAGCTCGGGGGGGCTAAGGGGCTGTACTCCAGCGCTTGGTACGATGAAACTGAATTTTGGAGCATCTACGACCAGCCGCGCTACGCGCAGCTCAAGCAGACCTATGACCCTCACGGAGTTTTCCCGGACCTGTATTCGAAGTGCGTTCGCCGGCACTAACTGGGCGTAATGACGCATCGCCTGCGAAGAATTGTCGTCGGACTCTTTTTGTTCGGCATCTCCTTCGGTTATGTCGAAGCCGCCGTTGTCATCTACTTGCGGGCGCTTTATGAACCGCTGCGCCAGCGACTTACGCCCGGACGGGCGCCAGGCGATCTATTTCCGCTGGTGAATCGCGAAAGGATGGTGGCCGAGGCTCCCGAAACTGCCCTACTATTGAACGTCGAGATAATCCGCGAGGCCGCAACTATCGTCATGCTGGCGGCAGCCGCGATGCTGGTGACTGCAGAACGATCCCTGTGGCTGCCTGCCTTGTCGATCGCCTTCGGCGTCTGGGACGTCTCCTTTTATCTGTTTCTCAAACTGTGGATCGATTGGCCGGCGTCGCTGCTCACTTGGGATCTTCTTTTCCTTTTACCGGTTCCGTGGGTGGCCCCGGTTCTGGCGCCGGTTATCGTGTCATTCACGATTATTGGCTGCGGAGTGGCGGCGATATGCCGTCCTATCGACATCGGCTGGCGACATTGGATCGGCTTGGTCCTGGGCGGCGCGCTGGTGATTCTGTCGTTCACTTGGGATTTCCGGCATGTGATTGCTGGAAATATGCCGCGACCCTTTGCCTGGTGGCTCTTCGTAGCGGGCGAAGCAATCAGTCTGGGATCGTTCCTGCGGGGTTCTTTAAGCAGCACCCACATGCCTTACAGTTCCATCGATAGAGCTTAGCTTCTTGGCGGTAGCTGGAGCTTGGTGGGTTGGGGTAATCCTATCAGCCCAGACGAATCCAAGGGCTTGGCGGACTTCAGAGTAGGCCAGCGGTGACAGAAGCACTTCAAAAGCTCCGGCATCTACCATTTCACCCCGCGAATGAGCCTGGTCGACGCGATGGCATAAGATGACTCGCGCGTGCGGGAGCGCTTCTCGGACGGCGTGCAGGGCTTCCGCCCAAGGCAGACCGAGCCATCGGGCCTGAATAAGAACGGCGACGATGGTTTCTGGCTGGCCAAGCTCTGGGAGTTCTGACAGATCGGACACCTTGACCGTGGACCAGCCGAAGTCGCGTGCGATCAGGGCAATATCGAGGCGCTGGTTCGAAAAGTCTCCGAGAAGCACTATCTGTGCGCTCTCCGGCATGACACTAAGTATTCGCACTTTGGTGGCCAACCTAAACGGCCTCGTTAAGCCTATTAGTACTGCACAACTTTCTAGATGCTAAGCCTGCCGTGGAGGTTGCCTTATGACCAGAAAAAGCGGATCGTGCAATATTTGCGTGTTGAGCGGTATGCGAAATTGATAACAATGCCGACTGCAACTGGCTGATTTTGAATTTGTTCGGCGACAAGATAAAGACTGGCATCGAACCTGCAGGGCTACCTCCGAATTTGGGAATCGTACTCAGTACTCAAAAGGAGGTGGGAAAATGAGCCAGCTTGAACGCACGGTATTGGCGGAACTCCGCAAGGTGCATGAGACAGAAGCAGCGTTAGAAGGCATGTATCGGAAGTTGTCCGGACCGGCGGACAGCGGACGATTCCTCGCCTCGCTAAGGTCGCTGGATGAGCGCGTAAGCCGTTTGGAAAGTCTGTTGGAGAGCGCGGCATGAATCTTCTATTGGCGTTAATACTGCTCGTGCTGCTCTTAGGTCTGCTTCCGACTTGGCCTTACAGCACCGGATGGGGATACTACCCGAGCGGCGGCGTCGGTCTTCTGCTAATCATTCTGTTAGTGGTTCTCGTTACCCGCAGACGAGTTCTTTGAAGGGCCGAGGGGACCTGACACCCAGCGTATCGCCTTAGGACTTGCTATCGTTAGCAGGGCCTAGTGCAGACGGACCAATCAGCCACCTCCTTCAAGGAGTTTTGGGACACGCCTCAGCCTGAGTTGCTGAATAGGCTTCAGACGACGCCGGCAGGCCTGACTGCGGGCGAGGCACTGATTCGATCCCGTCAATACGGCCCGAACAGCCTGGTGAGAGAGTCCCGCTTCGCGGGGCTGATCAGTCTTCTCCGCTTCTTGATCAATCCTCTGGTCGTTATCCTTCTGGTGGCTAGCGGCATATCGATCGCGCTAGGGGACTCGGTCGGGGGCCTCATCATCATCTCGATGGTCTTGCTCAGCGTGCTGCTGAACTTCTTTATGGAGTTTCAGGCACAGCACGCCATTGAGCAGATTCGCAAGCAGGTCGCGACCACTGCATCAGTCATTCGTGACGGGCGAGAGCAGGAAATGCCGGTGGCGGATCTGGTGCCCGGAGATGTCATCCGCCTGAACGCCGGGGATCTGGTGCCGGCGGACGCTCGTCTGCTTTCGGTCAAAGATCTGCAAGTGCGCGAATCTGCACTCACGGGCGAATCGCTGTGCGTCGAGAAGACCTGTGGCGATCTGCCCACCGGTAAACACGGCATTGCGGAGGCGAGCAACTGCGTCTTTATGGGCACTGCGGTCCAGACCGGAATCGGCACGGCTGTGATCGCCTGCACCGGAAAAAACACTGCCTTCGGCGAGATTGCCCAGAGGCTGGCCGCCCGGCCGCCTGAGACGGAGTTTGGCCGGGGGATCCGTCACTTCGGGCTGATGATCACCCGAGTGATCATGCTGCTGGTGCTGTTTGTCCTGCTGGTGAATATCGCGTTTCACCGGCCGATCCTGGAGTCGTTCCTTTTTTCAGTGGCGCTGGCGGTCGGAATGACACCAGAGATGATGCCGATGATCATCACGGTCACACTAGCTCAGGGAGCCCGGCGGATGACCAAGAAGAAAGTGCTGGTCAAGCAACTTTCCGCCATTGAGGATTTCGGAAGTATCGAGATCCTGTGCAGCGACAAAACGGGCACGTTAACCGAAGGCGAGATCGAACTCGACCGGCATGTAGACGTGCAAGGGAAGGACGACGACGATGTCCTGCGGTTCATCTACCTGAATAGCTTCTTTCAGGCGGGTATCAAGAGTCCCCTGGACGATGCCGTATTGAAGCACGAGCGCCCTAAGGCCGTGGAATACCAGAAGCTGGATGAAATTCCTTTCGACTTTAACCGCAAACGCCTTTCCGTGGTCGTGCATCACACCGAGCCACAACAGGGCGACGAATGCCTCCTGATTACCAAAGGGGAGGCCGAGAGCATCTTCAGTATCTGCCAGACCGTGATGATCGACGGGTCGCCTCAATCGTTCGACGAAAGCCGGCGAACTCAGGCTGCGGATACATTCCAGAAGTTGAGCGCCGGCGGGTTCCGCGCTTTGGGCGTCGCCGTTCGGAAGGTTGACAAGCAGGACGCCTATACGACGGCGGACGAGCAGGACCTGACGCTGGCCGGCTTCGCCGCTTTCCTGGATCCGCCCAAGGAAGGGATTACCACGGTTCTCGAAGAGCTCCACCGGAATGGCGTCTCGGTGGTCATTATGACCGGCGACAACCAGTATGTGACCCAGAAGATCGCCCAGGACGTGAGGCTGAAAACGGACCGTATCGTCGTCGGCGATCAGGTGGACGCCATGGACGACGCGGCGCTGGCCGTCCAGGCGGAGAATGGCGCTATCTTCGCACGGGTATCTCCGGAACAGAAAAACCGGGTCATCATCGCCCTTAAAGCACGAGGGCACGTGGTGGGGTACATCGGCGATGGGATTAACGATGCTCCGTCGCTGCATACCGCGGACGTCGGCATTTCGGTCATGAACGGTGTGGAGGTCGCCAAGGACGCCGCGAAAATCATCCTGCTCGAAAAAGATCTGGCCGTCCTGAACGACGGGATTATTGAGGGGCGACGGTGTTTCGCCAACATCATGAAATATATCGTCATGGGAACCAGCTCGAACTTCGGGAATATGTTCAGCATGGCCGCAGCATCGCTATTCCTGCCGTTCCTGCCAATGCTGCCGACGCAGATCCTGCTCAATAACTTTCTCTACGACGTTTCGCAGATCAGCATTCCCAGCGACAACGTGGACCCCGTTCTCCTGCATCGCCCAAAACGATGGCGGATTGCGTTCATTCGCCAGTTCATGATGATCATAGGTCCCATCAGCTCCATCTACGATTTCCTCACGTTCGCAGTGCTTCTCTGGGTGTTTCACGCTTCAATGAATGCACCGCTATTTCACACCGGTTGGTTTGTCGAATCGCTGGCCACACAAACGCTGGTCGTCTTTGTGATCCGGACAGCGGGGAACCCTTTGAAGAGCAAGCCCAGTAGATCGCTGATGGCAGCAGTATGCGCGATCGTGGCGGTTGCCGGGGTACTGCCCTATACGCCGTTGGGCAGATTGCTACAGTTTACGTCGCTCCCTCCGTCATTGTTGGGTGCCATTGCTCTCCTGGCGGTCACCTATCTTTTAGTCGTACAGGTGGTTAAGTCCTGGTTCTATCGCCGTCACGCGTTGCTGTGACGATGGGTGGTCGGGCCGTTTTAGGGATATGGCCCTAGCCCTAGCTGGTACACTGGGTTGGCCCATGAGTATTCACCTAGTTAATCCAAGCGATACCGCCTTCGGGACTGCCGTCATCACTCCACGATGGCTATATGTGCTAGCCGCGGCGACGGATGGGTCGTTCGGCGACCCCGAAATCTGCGATGAAACATTGGAGCATCTTGATCTGGAGCGGATTAAGCCCGGTGACGTCGTTGGCATCGGTATCCACACCGGTAACGCCTTGCGAGGATACGAGGTGGGACGGGCAGTGCGGGAACGGGGCGCCTGGGTCGTGTTCGGCGGCATCCATTCCACGCTCTACTCGGAGGAGCCGTTTGAGCGCGGTGGCGCGCACGTGGTGGTAAAGGGCGATGGCGATGTCGTTTGGAACCACGTCATTCGGGATTGCGCCGCGGGAACCCCGGAGCGAATTTATAACGGCGGAAGAGTGGAAGCCGGGGAGTTCAAACAAGCCCGCTGGGATTTACTGCCGCCGAATAGCTATATGTGGGCGTCGGTGCAGACCGTACGCGGATGCGCCAAGCACTGCTCCTTCTGTTCGGTCTGGCGAACCGACGGACAGCGGCCCCGCCAGCGCGCGACCGACCCGGTTATCGAAGAGATCGTGGAACTGCGCCGCCGGGGGTTCCGGTTCATCGCCTTGGCGGACGACAATTTTTATCCGGTCACGATGACCGACATCGCCAATGCGAAGCGCCAGAATAATCAGGTTCGAGTCGATCAACTGGAAGCCATGCGCCAGGAGCGCTTCGAGCTGATGGAACGGCTGTCGGCGCTGCCGCAGGACATGACCTTCTTCACGCAGATTACGATGGAGGCTGCGGAAGATACGAGCTTTCTGGATGCCATGAAGAAAGCCCGGATCAGAGGCGCTCTAGTCGGCGTCGAGGCCGTTACCCCCGAAGGATTAAAAACGGTCTATAAGGATTTCAACCTTTCTGGCGACAAGCTGGTGAAGCAGCTCAGGACGTTCTCCGACCACGGTGTGCATGTTCTCGGTTCGTTCATCTTCGGCCTGCCCAGCGATCGTCCGGATACGTTCGATGCCACGCAAGAGTTGGCGCAGAAGGCCGGTCTTACCTTCGCGCAGTTCGTCATGCTGACCCCGTTTCCTGGTACAGTCGACTTCGAAAAATGGGAAAAAGCGCAGGGCGACGATGTGGCCAAGGTGGACGGAATCCCTCTCACCCGCTACTGGCTGATTCCCGCTCACAAGCGGCCGAAGATGTTCATGCCGCATCCCACCATGAATTCCGAGGAGATGCGAGCGCGTACGCAGCGTGTGTGGGATCGATTCTATAGCTTCTCTTCCGTGTGGAAGCGGTCGCGTTGTACGCCCCATCTGCGGGCGCGCCTGGCGTTCGTCTTTATCTCAAAGCTATACCGGCAGATGTACGCCAGCACGGGCATCGCCACCGATAGCGCCCGTCAGAAACGGGCGAGCTCGTGGGCCCGCTGGCTTGCAATTCCTTGCCGCAAGCTCTTCTCCGGCCGCCCCATGCCGGACTTGCAAATGCCGCGCGCGAAAGCCGTGCCGCAGGATCTGTTCCAGGTAATTCAGTAGCCAATACGCGAATCGATCATGAGATAAATAAAGCGTGGACGCTACTTATTCGGACGCGCTGGTGTTCTTTGGCGCTACCGGAGATCTGGCCTACAAGCAGATCTTCCCTGCGCTGCAAGCGCTGGTCCAGCGCCATAATCTGACGATCCCCGTTGTCGGGGTAGCCAAAGCCGGATTTAATTTGGACCAGCTCAAGGCGCGTGCGCGCGATAGCATTACCACCCACGGCAGCCTCAATGAGGCTGCTTTCGCCAAATTGTCGGCCTTGCTCCAGTACGTGGACGGCGATTACCGCGACCCGGCTACCTTCACTCGATTGCGCCAGGTTCTGGGCAATGCCCAACGGCCTTTGCATTACCTGGCGATACCGCCCAGCATGTTCGCCTCGGTTGTGGAAGGGCTGGCGAAGTCCGGATCGGCGAAAAATGCACGTGTGGTGGTGGAAAAACCCTTCGGGCGCGATCTCGCGTCCGCGCGTACGCTGCATGCGATTCTCGATGAGTTTCTCCCCGAAGACGCCATCTTCAGGATCGACCATTTTCTGGGCAAAGAACCTGTCCAGAACATCCTCTACACGCGTTTCGCCAATCGATTTCTGGAGCCGCTATGGAATCGCACGCACGTCCGCTCGGTGCAAGTCACCATGGCGGAAAATTTCGGGGTCCAAGGACGCGGGCGCTTTTACGAAGAGGCCGGCGCGGTCCGCGACGTCATTCAGAACCACCTGTTTCAGGTGCTGGCGTGTTTGGCAATGGATCCTCCCACCGGGGAACAGTCCGATGCGATTCGAGATGAGAAGGCGAGAATTCTGAAAGCCGTCAGGCCGTTAACGCCTCAGGATATTGTGCGCGGACAATTCAAAGGTTACAAGCAGCAGGAAGGCGTCGCCCCGAATTCTCATGTGGAAACCTATGCCGCCATCAGGCTATTTATCGATACTTGGCGATGGGCAGGAGTACCGTTCTACATCCGTGCCGGCAAAACCATGCCCATCACTGCCACCGAGGTGAATGTTACCTTTAAGCGGCCTCCTTTCGAAGTCTTCGATGAGGAAGATCACGGCTCGCCGAATCGTCTTCGTTTGCGCCTGAGTCCGGAAGTGGTGATCGGGCTTTGCATGCGTGTCAAGCGCCCCGGCGAACAAATGGACGGCGAAGATGTCGAGCTGATCGCGAAACACCAACGTGCCGACGAAATGGCTCCCTACGAACGTCTCCTTGCGGACGCCCTGCGCGGCGACCACTCTCTTTTCGCACGGGAGGACCAGATCGAAGCTCAATGGAGAATCGTTGACCCCGTGTTGGGTGACGTAACGCCAGTCCACGAATACGCGCAGAACACTTGGGGTCCGCCGGAAGCTGCATCGCTCATGCAGGCTCCAGACGGCTGGTTGAACCCGCAGTCACCTGCTATCCCCGCTTAACGAGCAGTTTGCGAATATCGCGCAATTCCTGCTGGCGATCCGGGCTGAGTTTCGGATATTCGAGCTTCAGCTCTTTCAGGGTGTCCAGAATGATCCGGGACACGATCAACCGGGTGGTGGACTTGTCGTCCGCCGGAACGATATACCAGGGCGCGGTTTTGGTGCTGGTTGCACCCAGGCATTCCTCATACGCCTTCATATAGTCTTTCCAGTACCTTCGCTCCTTCAGGTCATCGACGCTGAATTTCCAGTTCTTGTCGCGCTCATCGATGCGTTTCAGGAAGCGCTTGCGTTGTTCTTCTTTAGAAAGATGCAGAAAGAACTTGAGGATGCGCGTGCCATTGCGATGCAGATGGTCCTCCAGGTTGACTATGGAAGCATATCGGCCACGCCAAATATGTTTGCTGTCGAGCAACGCCTTTGGTAATCGCTCCGCATCGAGAATGTCCTGGTGCACGCGGACGATCAGTACCTCTTCGTAATAGGAACGGTTGAAGATACCGATCTTCCCGCGCTCGGGGAGCTTTCGGGCTGCGTTCCACAAGAAGTCATGGTCCAATTCCTCGGCAGACGGGTGTTTGAAGCTGAAGACCTGGCAGCCTTGGGGATTCACACCGGACATAACGTGCTTAATCGCACTGTCCTTGCCGGCAGCGTCCATCGCTTGGAATATCAACAGCAGCGCATAGCTATCGTCCGCATATAGCCGGTTTTGCTGTTCGCTCAACTCGTGGATGTGTTCCGTAAGTAAGGTTTGATACTCTTCCTCTGAGTGATATACGGGCTTGACTCCTGTCGGCCACTTGTCTAAATCGACCTTCTTTCCACGCGGGACACGGAAATCTTCGGGATCGATCTTCTTCATTGGTATCCTTGTTCAGTCTCTGACGCATTCTGCGCAAGCACAATAACAATATGGCATCTTGGCGAGAGTGGCTACGCAGGGATGAGGCGGGCGATCCACGTCATGTCGACAAGCACGCGGATCATCCTTGGTATCTGGTCATCTGGCTGACGGGGGTGGATTATTTTTCCACCCTCGGATACCAGCCGGGAATCGCGCTGCTTGCCGCAGGCGCACTGTCGCCGATCGCCACGGCCGTCCTGGTGGCGGTGACGCTCCTGTGCGCCCTTCCGATCTATGTGCAGGTCTCCGGTCGCTCCTTTGCGGGACTAGGCTCCATCGCGATGCTCGAAAACCTCCTGCCGGGATGGTGGGGCAAATTCATGGTCCTGGTGTTGTTGGGGTTCGCGACCACGGACTTCGTCATCACCATGACGCTGTCGGCATCGGACGCGGCCAGGCACGCCACATCAAATCCGTATCTGCATCCGCTGCTGGGCAATGCAAATCTTCGGGTGACCCTGGTGCTGCTGGCGCTGCTCGCCGCGGTGTTCCTCAAAGGCTTCGCGGAGGCGATCGAACTCGCGACGGCGGTGTGCATTCCTTATCTGCTTCTGAATGTGATAGTGCTCGGGCGGGTTTTGGCCGAGGTCGCTACCCATCCACGGGCTTTGCCTCGATGGGAGGAGGCCCTCAGAGCCCAAGGCAACTGGACGGATTTGGCCATCGGCGCGTTAATTCTATTTCCGCGACTGGCGCTGGGGCTGAGCGGCTTCGAAACGGGTGTTTCGGTGATGCCTCTGATTCGCGGTGCGGCGAAAGACGCAGACGCGGATCGCCCGCAAGGCCGCATCCGCAACACCCGTAAGATGCTGGCGACGGCCGCGATCATCATGAGCGTCCTGTTGCTGATTTCGAGCTTCGTGTCGGCTTTGCTGATTCCCAGAGAAGCGTACCGGGAAGGCGGCGTCGCCAGTGGCCGTGTCATTGCCTATCTGGCGCACCAGTATCTGGGCAACGTCTTCGGCTCAATCTACGACCTTTCGACGATTCTGGTGCTGTGGTTCGCGGGCGCGTCGGCGATGGCCGGATTGCTGCATCTGGTCCCGCGATATCTGCCGCGGGTTGGATTGGCGCCTGAGTGGGTCGCCTATGCCCGGCCTTTGGTGCTTTTGTTGTTCGCCATCGATGTGGTGGTCACCGTGATCTTCGGGGCCAACGTGGAGGCGCAAGGCGGAGCCTATGCCACCGGAGTGCTGGTCCTGATGCTTTCCGCGGCCGTGGCCGCGTCGATTGCGCTGTGGAGAGAACACGCGCGCTCCCTTAGCATCTATTGCTGGGCGGTGGTTGCCGTCTTTGGATACACGACCGTCGCCAACATCATCGAGCGTACTGACGGCATCGTCATCGCCGGCTGCTTCATCGTGATTATCTTGACGGTAAGCGGCGTCAGCAGGTATTGGCGAGCTAAGGAAATCCGGGTGGGCGGACACCGCTTTGCCGACGCTGAGTCGGAGAAACTGTGGAACCAGCTGATCAACCAAAAGATCAACATGGTGCCGATTGGAAGCTTAGAGGCGCAGGCGCGAACCGCCCGAACCGCCCTTCTTCGCAAGCACTATAAAGTCGAGGGTCCGCTTGTGTTTGTTCATGTCCGCCTTCTGGACAATCGCAGCGAGTTTCTATCGCCTCTCGAAATCACAGTAACCAAAGATGACGGTCAGTATCTGGTGGAAGCGTCTCAGGCTGTCGCAAAGGCCAACGCAGTGGCTTACATTAGCGAGTTACTGCACCCGGCGGCGATTTACCTGGGGTTGAGCCGGCAGAATCTCATGCGCCAGTCGTTTCGTTATTTCCTGCTGGGCGAGGGCGAAACTGGCCTAATGGTATACACCATTCTCCAGCACCTCTGGGAGTCGACTCCGTGGGAGGACCAGCGTCCCTGTCTGTTCCTGATGAGCGACTAAGCAGCTACGATTTCGCCTCGAAGAACCTTTCGTCCTTGCTGAGCGTTTCGAGCAGCTTCTTCATATCGTCGGCATGCTCTTCTTCCTTCCCCAGAATCTTCTCCATCGCGCGGCGAGTGGTGGGATCGTCATCGCCTAAATAGCGAATAATCTCGCTATAAGATTCGACGGCGATCCGCTCCGCGACCAGATCCTCCCGGACCATGTCCAACAGAGATTTCCCTTCGACGTATTGGGAATGACTGCGAGCATTCAACCCTTCCGGGTTAAAGTTAGGCTCACCGCCTAGCTGCGTAATACGCTCAGCTGCAACATCTGCATGTTCCTGTTCTTCTTTTGCATGTTCCAGGAATTCTTCCGCCACGGCCTGGGCGTGAATGCCGGTAGCCATGTAGTAGTGCCGCTTGTACCGCAGCACGCACACGATTTCAGTCGCCAGGACCTCATTCAGAATACGAATGACGGTTTCGCGGTCGGCTTTGTAAGCGTCCGTGACCGCGCCTTTCTCCATGTGCTCGCGGGCACGCCTCCGGAGCTCCTGAATGTCGGATACAAATGGCTGATGTGCTTCCTTAACGGGTGTTTGTTTCATGGCTTCTTTCCAGGGCATGTTGATTCGGTATTGGGAAATCTGTTACAAGCAATCTAGCTTTCGCCCGCGAGGTGTTTAATTCCACCAAAGGAGTAATAGCGGGCTAGGATGGGGGTGCGTGCGCGCAAGAACGCGCCCCACAGGCCGCCGCCAGAAGGCAGTGTTCGGAATAAAAAACGCCAAACTCCGGGTCGGCGCCTTTAAAGACCGATAATCGGCTCATCGGGTGGCCGACATTCCTCCCTTGCCGGTAATCAACAGGACGATGCCGCCGATCAGCGCCACTGCGCCGATAACTGGGGGCAGGGGAACGGAATGGGTTTTGTTGCGAGTGATGTCGATCGGCCCGATGTCAGCGACCTTGTCTCGCGTCGTGTACGAGAAGCCGCCCCACACCAGGCCGACCAGCCCCAGTGCAATAAGAATCATGCCTAGGATCTTGTTCATTATTTTTCGAATACTTTTTCGATTTGGCCGACTTTCTTTTGGATCTTCCCGCCGACTTTCTCGTCCTGACCTTCGTCGGCCAAATTGGGATTATTAGTAGCCTGGCCTGCCTTCTCCTTGATCTTGCCTTTCATTTCGTGAAGCTTGCCGGCTGCCTGGTCCTTTGTGCTCTGTTTCATACTTTCCTCCTGGGTCGGTTCAGACCGAGCCAATATCTTCTCAGCATTCTTAGGGCCACTGATTCCCGTGGACTAGGTTGGAGATCGCCACTGAGGGAAGATTGCGTGACCAAAAATGGTCAGTTAGCGACGGAGAAGGCTTTGCCCAGCAAAATGGCTCCGATTAAGGTCAAAGCGACGTGTACATAGTAAATAAATCGACGAGTCTGCATACGCCTGTTGATCGCTCGGCCGAGGAAGATTGCCGCCAGGACGGCCGGGAGCGAGATGAGATAGAAGCGGTTAACGGCGGGAGTCCAAAGTCCCCCGAACCAGTAGCCGGCCATGCCCGCTAAGCTGGCAGGCAGAAAATAGGCCTGGAGGGTAGCCCGAAAATGTTCCGCCGACCACCGGCGCATGGAACCGTAAATGGCGAGAGGCGGACCGTTCATGCCATAGGCGCCGCCCAGGACTCCCGCCGTGAATCCGAAAAACCCCGCCAGCCGGTCATCTTTCAATTCGTGATTGCGGCGGCTGGCCAGGGAGTATATCGAGAAGGCCATCACGATAACGCCAAGAATCGCCTCGACGATGGGCTCAGGCAGAGTTTTCAATAAGAACAGTCCAACTGGAATCCCCAGGAAAGTCGGAGCCACAAGCCACAACGCACTGTTTATGTGGATCCTGCGCCAGTCCTGGATCACAATGACAAAGGCGACGGTGATCGAGACCAGCACAGCGGTCGGCGCGGCCACTTCTATAGGCATGACGAGCGCTAGGAGCGGTACTGCGATTAACGCTTCGCCAAATCCGAGCGCCGAGCGAACCAGCGTGGCTACGAAGAGAACTAGGATGATTTGGATCGTTACGGAGTGGGGTGGCATCCAGTAGCGGCGCAGATCTCTCTTTAGGTCTACGCCGCTAACATGGTACCTTCTCGAGCAGACGTCAGACTAATGAGATTCCTTTTCCTTGTGGCCCTTCGCATTGTCCGGAACCAACTTCTGACCACTTTCCTCCACTGTGGGCAGGTCGCCTTCGGGGACCTTATGTTTGGTCCTGGCGGTAATCTCTACGGCTTGAGATTTCGGGTACAAGAATTCCTGGCCGAGAGTATCGCCGGGCCAGAACCATTTCCGCATGGCCTGAGGATGACCTTGGCTTCCCTCGTAGAACGTCAAGACCGTTTTGCCCGACGGTTCCACTTTTGCCGCGGCGGCTGTGAAAGTAAGTGCATAGAGATGGTCCATTTTTTCGTTCATGATCTCGGCGATGTGCCGGTTGGACGAAGAATTCAGCAGCTTAATTACGTAACGGCCCGGCTGGAGAACGATGCCTGGGACTTCGGTGGGTTGATCTAGCGTGACGATCGTCTTCTTGTCGTAATCGTCTGCGCGCGCGGTAAGCGCGGCAACCGAGACTAAGGCGGCGGTAAGCGCCCCCATGTGTAAAAGCGAAAAACGTTTCATGGTTTTTCCTCCTGACGAGATTTAGGCGAATCCCTCCTTGCCGGGATTTACGCGCCACTGGTGCTTGTGCAGGTATCGTGCCAAATCGGTGCCAGATCGTGCCATGTATACTGGTTCGGATTCAGGAGGATAACGATCATGCGTCGAGTGATCGTGTGCTTTGTATTCACTCTTGCCGAATTTCTCCAGCCCCCGGCAGCACTCGCTCATCACGGTGGGGCCGAGTACGACCTGGGCAAGACCATCGAGTTCAAGGCCAAACTCACCAAGGTCGACTTGATCAATCCACACGCGTGGCTGTATTTTGATGTCACCGAGAATGACGGGAAGGTCAGCCACCATCGGTGTGAGATGAGGTCCGTGCATGTGCTGCGGCGCTCAGGCTGGACCAAGGAGTTGTTTCCGGTTGGCCAGCAGATCACCATCGAAGCTTCGCCCAACCGTACCGATCCCGCTTCGTGTTACCTGCAAACGATCCTGACCGCGGACGGTACGCGTATGGACCGGTATGGGCAGTACGTCAAAGCGCCCCGGGGCGGTGTCCAGGAAGTCCGCGGCCCCATCGTCGCTCCGAAGACCAACCGGCAGCTGAGGCGTTCGACGGGCGAGCCGAATATCTCGGGCGACTGGGCGCCGGTACAACAGGTCATGGTCAACCCGCGTGGCACCGGCGGAGGATTGGTTTCGCTCAACACCCTGGACCAATACAAATCCGGTGAGCGGCCCGCTAACGCTGGCGTCGGCAAAGGGAAGGGAAAAGGCGCCCCCCAAGGTCCCCGGCTCTATGGCGGGACCGAGCTGACCGAGGCTGGCGAAAAAGCGGCTGCGGATTTCAAACGCGAGGATACTCCGCGTTTCAAATGCCAGACCACCAGCATTCTTTTCGACTGGACTTTCGATGGACCGGTCGACCGTATTGCCCAGAACAAAGATACGATTGTGCTGGAGTACGGCCAGTTTGGGTTAAAGCGGACGATTAACCTGAACCAGAAGGAGCACCCGAGCAACATAAAACCGAGCCGCGCCGGCCACTCGATCGGACACTGGGAAGGCGACACGCTGGTGGTCGATACAGTTGGATTTCTACCTGGGTTTCTGAATACACCCGTGCGGAATAGCGACAAGCTGCGCGTCGTCGAGCGGTTCTCCCTGGATCCTGGCGCGATGGCGCTGACCCGAAACTATTCCGCCGAAGACCCCGTGTACTTGAAAGGCAAGTACACAGGCTCGGACACGGTCTTTGTTGCGGATGCACCGTACAGTCCCGGTAAATGCCAGGAGTTGAACTTCATCGACTACTCGAAGCAACAGAAGCAGTAGGAGAACCCGTGGAAAAACATAGCCGAACGAAATGTATCCTGCGGAGTAAAGGAATCGCGCCACCGCCGAGTGAAGGGCGTACCTAAAGGAGGTTATATGGAAGCAATCATTTCAAATCTGTTGAGTCGTTTTGAGAAAGGTGTTCTTTCGCGCAGGGGATTGATTCAGGGCCTTACAATGCTGGCCGCGGCGAGCGGCGCAGCCCAAGCGCAAACTCCGCAGGCGGGCATTAAGGCTGCGAAGATCGACCACATGAGCATTCAGGTTAGCGACCTGCCGCGCTCCATTGCCTTTTATCAAAAGATGTTCGGACTGACGATCGTCAGCGAAGACAAACCCAATGAAATCGTGCGTCTGGGAATCGGGATGAAAGCCCTGGTCTCTCTCCATCACAAAAGTCCTACCGGTGTGGTGGATCACTTTGCGATCGGGGTCGAGAACTTCAACAGAGAGGCGGTGACACCGGAGTTGAAGATGCGCGGGGCAACTCCGGAAGATAATCTGGACGCGGGATTTCACATCGTCGACCCCGAAGGAATCAGCGTGCAGATTGTCGGCGCTTGATAGACAGGTATGCGAGCGCGTAAGTTCTGGATATCGGGGCAGGTCCAAGGCGTCGGGTATCGCCAGTTCGCCGCGCGCGTCGCCCGGGAGTTTGGGCTGAAGGGCTGGGTTCGCAACTTGTCGGATGGGCGCGTGGAAGCGTTCGCTGCCGGTTCGGCACGTCTTCTGGAAGATTTCGAAGCGCGGCTCCGTCAAGGCCCTCCCGCCGGAGACGTACGCGGCGTCGAAGTGGAAGATGTCACGAAGGCCATGACAGCCGATGTTAGAATTGAAGGGTTTGACATCCGCTAACACGTCCGCCACACCAGCCCCCGGCATGAATCAACTGAAGAGCCTGATCCGCGAGATTCCCGACTATCCGAAGCCGGGCATACGCTTCTACGACATCACTACGCTGCTCAAACATCCCAGCGGCTTGCGCGCGGTAATCGACGCGCTACGCGCCCATTTCGCCGGGCACGGCATTGATCGCGTGGTGGGGATCGAAGCGCGAGGATTCATTTTCGCGCCCGCGGTTGCCTACGCGCTGAGCGCAGGTTTCGTACCGATGCGCAAACCCAAAAAGCTCCCGGCGCCCACCGAACGCGTGGAGTACGCATTGGAATATGGAACCGACTCGGTGGAAGTCCACAAAGACGGCATCGAGCCCGGTCACAATGTTCTGATCGTGGACGATGTTCTCGCTACCGGCGGAACAGCGGCGGCCGCTGCCAAGCTAGTAGAAAAACTCGGCGGCAAAGTGGCCGGATTGAGTTTCGTCATCGAGCTGGATGGGCTGAAGGGCCGCGACAAGCTTCCCGGCTACGACGTGCAAACGCTCCTACATTACTAGGCCCAAATTAATGCCGAGCCGGCGGGCGACCATCAAATCTCTCGCGAAGATCAATCTCGATCTGCGCGTGCTCAACCAGCGCCCCGATGGCTTCCACGAATTGCGGACCGTCTTTCAGACGATCTCCCTGGCGGATACGATCGACATTGAATACGAACCCGCGCGGCGCACCAGCATTTCGATCGAGGATCCGCTCGCCATCCCCGGCAATCTGGTGGTGAAAGCGGCCCAAGCGGTGCTCGACGCCCTCAAGATCCACGCGCGCGTGCATTTTCGACTGCGGAAGAAAATCCCCATGGGCGGCGGACTCGGAGGCGGATCTTCCAATGCTGCTTCGATTTTGCTAACCCTTCCCGTGCTTATCGGACGGCCGCTGGACGTGCAGCAAATCGCAGCCGAGTTAGGCAGCGACGTGCCCTTCTTCCTGACCGGCGGGGCCGCGGTGGGCATCGGCAGGGGCACCGAAGTCTATGAAATACCAGACATAAAACCCGAGCCCCTGTTGGTTATCTCCAGCGGACTACATGTGGCCACCGGGCCCGCCTATCAGGCTCTGGGACGCGGTTTGACTGCCAGCGATTCGTCTAGTAAAATTAATGAGTTCCAGGCCTTTGTTCGAGTGTTGGCGAGTCGACACTCGGCAACGGCAGCAAGTCCGTTCAGCGCGAACGATTTCGAGGCGGTCGTTTTCCACGAGTTTCCCCAGCTCCAGACTATCGTGCGAAAGCTGTCGCAGCTAGGCACGAGTCGGGGGCGGCCGGGCGTGAGGATGACCGGAAGCGGCTCGGCTATCTTCGCAGTATTTGGATCCCGTCCGGAACGGGATTGCGCAGAGGCAATTTTGAAGGGGGATCGGTTGTTCGCGAAATACCTGGTCATGCCAGGAGCGCTGGTAGGCCGCCGTGGCTATCAAAAGCTGTGGCGGCGACAGTTACACCAGCATATGGGGGCTGATCAAAATTTATGGCCGCCGCAAAGCCGGTACGCAAAATGAGGTTCAATCACTTCAAGGTCTTCTCGGGCAACGCCAATCCCGTGCTGGCGAAAGAGATCTGCTATGAACTCGGCTGCCAATTGGCCGCCGCCAATGTGAAGCAATTCTCGGACGGCGAAGTACACCTGCAGATCCAGGAAAACGTGCGCGGGGCGGATGTTTTCGTGGTCCAGCCTACGTGTCGGCCCGTAGACCATCATTTGATGGAATTACTGCTGATGATGGACGCTCTGAAGCGGGCGTCGGCGGAGCGCATCACGGCAGTGCTACCCTACTATGGGTATGGGAGGCAGGATCGCAAGGATCGACCGCGTATGCCGATTTCGGCTCGCCTGGTCGCAAGCCTGATCGAGCGCGCCGGCGCGGATCGCGTTCTGGCGTTGGACCTGCACGCCGCCCAGATACAGGGGTTCTTCGATGTACCGGTGGATCATCTGTTTGCGGCCCCTGTGATGGTGGATTACTTTAGCGAGCTGGGCGGTGAAGGATTGACAGTGGTATCGCCGGACCCAGGCGGAGTGGAACGAGCCCGGGCCTTCGCCAAGCACATGGGTTCGCCGCTAGCGATTATCGATAAGCGGCGTCCTGATGTGAACGTAGCCGAGGTGATGCATATCATCGGCGATGTGAGCGGGCAGCATTGCCTGATTGTGGACGACTTAATCGACACGGCAGGAACGCTGGTGAAGACGACGGAGGCTTTGCTTAAGCAGGGCGCCAGAAGCGTCCGGGCCTGCGCGACGCATGCGGTACTGTCGGGGCCGGCGGTCGATAGAATCGAGAGTTCGGAGATTACAGAAGTGGTGGTGACCAATTCCATCCCGTTGTGCGGGCAGGCGGACAATTGCAACCGCATCAAGCAGCTTTCGGTTGCGCCGCTGCTCGCCAAAGCGATCCAGTCGATCCACGAGGATGGGTCGGTCAGCACGCTATTTGTCTAAAGAGAAGAGAGAGTATGGCAAACGAAATTACGATCGCGGCCGAGCCGCGCAGTACACGCGGTAAGAATGAGGCTAGGCGGCTGCGCGCGGCTGGCTCGGCGCCGGCAGTGGTTTATGGGATCGGTAAGGACGCTGTGGCGGTTGCCGTCAATCCTAAAGAAATGGTCCGGATCCTGCGCAGCAAGACCGGTCACAACACCATTTTTCACCTGGCGATCAAGGACGGTGAAAACACGCCCGTCATGATCGTCGATTGGCAGCGAGATCCGGTCAAGGATACGATCCTGCACATCGACATGAAGCGGATCGACCTTAGCGTGCGGCTGGTGGTGAAGGTTCCAGTACACACCATCGGTGAGCCGGAAGGCGTCAAGCTCCAGGGCGGATTGCACGAAGTGATCACCCGCGAAATCGAAGTCGAGTGTCTGCCGAATGAGATTCCCGATGAGCTGACCATTGATGTTTCCAAGCTGACGATGGGTCAGGCGGTGCGTGCCAGCGATGTGCCACTGCCGGGATCGGTACGGCTCGTGAGCCCGGCGGAAGCCGTGATCTCGCACATCGTGGCGATGAAGGCGGAAGAGGTGGCAGCGCCGGTTCCGGGTGCGGAAGTGGCCCCGGCCGCCGTTGCCGAACCGGAAGTTATCAAAAAGGGCAAGAAGGAAGAGGAAGAAGAAGCCGCAGCCGACGACAAGAAGAAAAAGAAATAGGCAGCGGTCAGCCGGGCCATGCCGGACTCAGTCGAGTTTCTTGTCGTGGGGTTGGGGAATCCGGGCGAGGAATACCAGAATACGCCGCATAACCTGGGTTTTATGGTGATCGACCGGCTGGCGGAATCGAATGCGATTCGAGTTAGCCGGAAAGAAAATACCTCTTTAGTGGGGTTGGGCGCAGTTAGGGGCCGAAGCGTGGCACTGGCTAAGCCCCAGACGTATATGAATTTGAGCGGTCCGGCAGTACGAGGGCTGCTCGAGCGGTACGATTTGAAACCCGACCGCTTGATTGTGGTGTATGACGAGCTCGATTTGCCTTGGACCACGCTCCGGATCCGCATAAAGGGTTCGGCGGCGGGACACAACGGGGCCAAGAGCCTGATCGGCAGTTTGGGGACGAATGAGTTTACACGGGTTCGCATGGGGATTGATCGCATTGAAGATGTCCCCGGGAATCCGGTCAAGGGAGCGCAGTATGTGCTCGCGCCATTTAAGCGGGCACAAAAACAAGACGTGGAGGAGACGGTGGGCCGCGCAGCGGACGCCGTTGAATTCATAATCGCCGAGGGCGCCGCACAGGCCATGACGAAATATAATCGTCGCGCTCAAGGCTTAAATACAGAGGAAGAATGAGAGTCTACGAGGAGTTGTTCATCGTTAAGCCGGACGCGCCGGAAGAAGAAGTGGACGCGTATATCGGCCAGCTCAAAGAGCTGATCAC
>Ga0157369_10000585_pt1 | contig 47583 bp, 49 predicted proteins | sample C25metaG_FD_113461 | JGI IMG/M metagenome (GOLD analysis project Ga0157369, IMG submission 113461) | Corn rhizosphere microbial communities from Kellogg Biological Station, Michigan, USA - C2-5 metaG | ecosystem: Host-associated > Plants > Roots > Rhizosphere > Soil | place: USA: Michigan... | reverse complement strand
GTGCTCAGGTAGCTCACCCCTCGTGTTCCGGACGGACGCTGTCCCAACGGCGCGGGCGACGTTGACAAACGGGGTGTGTGTCACTCATCGACCGCTCGCCGACACCCAACGGCCCCCTCACGGTCTGGGCCGCGTCAAAGCGTTGATCATGGGTTTGTTTGCAAGACACGCCGGCGTGTCGCGCGCGGTTTCCCATGATCAATGGAGGCACATATCGCCGGCTGCACTGTCTCCGACCGTTACTACTTGTGGCACGGAACTGCAGCTATTCGTGTGCCTCGATGAACGACAACCGGCGGCTCGCGGTCGTCGGCGTTCCCGCCAAAACACAACTGGCAGGCGGCCAGACGCTTAGGGCGCGAGCCAGACGGAGATCGTCGATGGCTCCACGACACGGCGGACGGTAGCCACGAGGTCACCTTGAACGAGGTCGATGTCGACCGCGTCGCGCAGGCCAGATGAGAAGCGCGCAACCGTTGCTTGCGCGTCGTACTTCGCTCGGTTGAATTTTCGGTCGACGCCATGTTGCACGCGCCGTCGCACGGGGGTGAACAACCCTGCAACTGCGAGGGTGGACAGCGCGACGCCGACGGGCGAGGACAGGGGGAGCGCCCGTGTCGTCAGTGCCACGATGCCGATGTAGCACGCGGCCAGCAGGGCCGTGATGCCGGCGTACGACAGCGTGCGGCTGATGACGCGGTCGATGTCATACAGGCGATATCTGAGGATCGCAACGCCCATGCTGACCGGCACGGCGTCGACGCCAAACGTGGCAGCCGCGCCGACCACCTCGATCGCCAGCGAGTGCGAGTTCGACGTGGTGATCGAGACCGTGAACCCGATAATTCCAACGGCCGCTCCGGCCATCAGCCACTTCAACTGCTGGCGACGTTCACCGGTGGCCCGCCGGAAGATCAGCAGCTGTCGCACGACCCACGACAAGCCGCAACTGAAGCAGACCAGGAACAGCACAACGGGGACGGCCTTGCTGAAGCCATTCGAACCATTCTGCGAGATGCTCACGAGCTCGCCATACTGATCGATCTTGACGTGCGTCACCGTGAAAGCCGTCACATCCTTGACGCCAACGCCTATGAGCAGCAGAGCGCCAGCGGCGACGTAGGCCCGGACCGTCCAACGCCACTTGTCGTGCGGCAGCTGCCCATCCGGGAACAGCAAGATCGGCACCGGTAAGAGCAGGGGCAGAATGAACCAGGTCTGGGTGAGACTGACCGCCAGCCGGCCCAGCGGAAGATCAGGATGCCCCAGCCGGAATGCGTACACCGCATACGCCCCGCTGTCGCCTCCAAGCAGGTAGACGGGCGGCACCATCAGCATGATCCAGCCGATCAGGTTGCGTGGCTGCCGCTTCGCAATGACGAAACCAACCAGCGAAAACGGGCCCAGATAGGGAATCTGGATCAATGCGTCGGAAACCGACTGATGCGAAAGCGAGGCAAGCGGCGGTGCGACAGCGAACAGAACCACCGTCGACACGGACAGTACGGCGAGCGGCAAGGCGCCGCGGCGGCCCATGGCTCGAACGGTAGGCGCGCGGCGTTCCGAAAACGCTACGAACGCCTAACTTCGGTTCGAGCACCGGACGCACAGCGGACCTAGCGGTGGACCACCGCCCAGAGCCACCGAGTGCCGAGAACCGCGCTTACGATCACCCTGCGAGCCGCCGCGGAACGGCACCGCTCCGGCCGTCGGGTGGCATGCTTCGAGGGGGCGAAGCTTCGGCTTGACGTGCTTGGCCCTCGTCATGGCAACCGCATCCGCATGCTCGGGCACACATCCGGCGCACCGCGCACAACGATCCACTCAAGGCCGTCTGCAACTGCGTCTCGGACAGACCTGGGTCCCCCGGGTCACGGTGTCTTAGGCGCGCCTTTGGCCCGTGGCTGCCGCCCGAGATCGCACACAGGCTGCCCAGCCACTGTGCGCATTCGCATGGGAGTTCGACGTAGACGCGAACGGGTCGATCAAACTCATGGGTCCCAGCGCGCTGGACCTGACGACCTGGAAGGAACACGTGGAACTGCTGAGGTCGCTGTATCCGAGCTGGGTCTTCCTGGATGGCAGCGGGCGATAACGGCGGCACCCCGGCATAGGCCTGCTACTGGAGCGTGTCGCAACGGCACCTACCCTCGATGAGTTGCTCGCGCTTATGGAGTCTTACCTGATATGACCAAGGTGCTGACACATATGTGCATGTCGTTGGACGGTTTCGTCGCTCGACCCGACGACGACCCAGCGGAGCTTTTCGACTGGTACTGGGGCGGTGACATGGTCGTGCCCAGTGCACAGGCAGACATGAGCTTCTCGGTTGATTCTGCAAGCGCTCACCTGCTTCAGCGACTCACGTCGGGTTGCGGCGCCGTCGTGGCTGGAAGGCGCCTGTTCGACCAGACACATGGCTGGGGCGACAACCACCCGGCAGGCGCGCCTGTTGTCGTGGTCACCCACCGGCCGCCGCCCGAGGATGCCACGCAGCGATTTCCTCGGACCGCCTTCACGGCCAGCGTTGAAGCGGCAATCGCACGGGGAAAGGAGATCGCCGGTGACAAGTTCGTCACTATCGCCAGCGCGAACATCATCCAGCAGGCCCTGAACCTCGGCCTCGTCGACGAGATCTACGTCAGCCAAGTGCCGGTTCTGTTTGGGGATGGCATCCGCTACTTCGGTGAACTCGTCGGCGGCCACGTCGCGCTGGACGACCCCGACGTTGTTCAGGGCAAGCGCGCTCTTCACCTCAGGTACCCAGTGCGGCGCTAACAGCCCGACTGACCGCAACACGTAGCTGACCTCGAACGGCACACATACCTAGCGCGTCAGGGTCCACCGCTTAGTGCGTACTCGTAGTAGCTGCCGCCTTCCTTGACGAAGATCACCGTTGGTGCGTACAGGCCTGACGCGCCCGCAATGACCTTCCCGTGAGAGACGATGACGGCTGATGGCGATTGCTCACGGACGGCAGTGAGAGTCATCGGCGCGGCGTTCCCCCGGTCATAGTCCCGGCCCAGGACATGGATGCGGTCCGGATGTCCAGAGCAGCCGAGAGCAAGGGCAGCCAGCGCAGCCACCACGAGGATGCCTCGCCGGTGCGCCACACGTGAAGTATCGCGAAAACGCCATGGAGCGGCGCTTGCCGAACACTTCACTTCGGGTAGTGAGCGACCATTTCGGGCGCGTTTCAGGCAGAAAAGTGGTCGCCTGCTGCCCGAAGTCGCAGACCGCGGAACGCCGGCTCCATGTGTGAACCGTGGTCCCAACAGGGCTCGAACCTGTGACCTCCTCGTTGTAAGCGAGGCGCTCTAGCCAACTGAGCTATGGGACCGCGGTGGCCAGGATACGGCGACGGCTCACCGCTCGAAGCGACGTTGTAGGGCCTCGGCGACATCGTCCGCGAGCGTGCCGTCGGCCCGGGAGCTCGCACCGGGCGCCGTCTTCGTCCACGAGCAGGCCCGGCAGCGGGTCTCGCCGAGCGCCCGGACCAGCATGGTCGATCCACACGAGCCACAGCGGTCGAGGTCGGAGATCCAGTCGTGCGTCGACTGGCAGTCTGGGCAAACAAGCACCTGCTCATCCGCGATGACACCGCGCTTCCAGGCGCTGGGTCCCTTGCCAGGGTCAGTCTGCCGGGCGCCGCAGTGGTAGCAGGGCACTGTTCAGGCCTCGGCTCAGATCTCGGCGAGTGCTTTTTGGTAAGCAGCCACGTCGCGCGCCTCCCCCAGAGGCGTGCGCACGTTCCATCGAACGACGCCCTCGCGATCGATCACGAACGTGCCACGGTCGGCCGCGCCGATCGAGGAGCTGAAGACGCCGTACGACGAGGCAACTGCGCCATGCGGCCAGAAGTCGGACAGGAGGGGGTAGTCGATCCGCTCCCGGTCAGCGAAGGCACGTAGCGACGCCATCGGGTCGCAGGAGATCGCAAGCACCTGCGTGCCGCAATTCTGAAGACTGCGGAGGTCATCACGAATCGCGCACAACTCGCCCGTGCAGACGCCGGTGAAGGTGAACGGAAAGAAGACCAGCACAACATTCTTCGCGCCGTTGTACGACGACAGCCGGTGGACTTGCGCATGTTGGTCCCGCAGCTCGAAGTCGGGCGCGCGGTGACCGACCTCGATCACCGTCAGCGGCCTTTGGCTCGAGCCGCCTTGGGCGCGACGAGGCGCGCGCCGTTCCAGTCCCGTCCCGCGGCAATGCTGCTCGTCTGCTGCAGGCCGGCGGTCGGCGCCGCTTCGCTGACGTCGCTGGGTTCGACGTGGTCAGGGCGACCGGCCTTCGGCGTCAGCAGCCAGATGACACCGTTGTCCGTGAGTGGATGCAGCGCATCGACGAGCGCGTCGACAAGGTCGCCGTCACCGTCACGCCACCACAACACGACTGCATCGACGACATCGTCGTAGTCCTCATCGACGAGGTCGCCGCCGGTGCGTTCCACGATCAGCCGACGAAGATCCTCGTCGCAGTCGTCGTCCCAACCGATTTCCTGGACGACGGCGCCGGGGGCGATGCCCAGCTTGTCCGCCAATCCGTGCTGACCTGCCGCGCTGTCCGCGGTGGCGCTCACGTACTCGATCCTCCTGTAGGCGACTTTGGCGTCGATCATCGACCCCCGGTGGGAGGTAGTCCACTAGGGCTGGGCCGGATGCGCAAGTGCCTCTGCGAAATTATCGAACGTCTGTGCGAGCGCCACACTTCTCCCATGGCGGTCGCCCACGATCACGAGCACGCCGCAAACGACACCCACGATCATGCGCACGACCACCAGCACGACGATGACACACACGGTCTGCGCGACAGGCTCCGCCACCTTCTGACCCCGCACTCGCACGACAGTGCGGTGGCCGTGGACACCGCTCTCGAGGCGAGCGATCGCGGCATCCGCACGCTGCTCATCTCGTTCGCGGTTCTCGCGGTTACCGCCGGCGGCCAGGCGGTCGTGGCCGCGTTGTCAGGGTCGATCGCGTTGCTCGGCGACACGCTGCACAACGTCGCCGATGCGTTGACCGCACTCCCCCTCGGTCTCGCGTTCTGGTTGGGCCGGCGGCCACCGACTCGCCGCTATACCTACGGCTATGGCCGCTCCGAGGACCTTGCCGGCATCGTCATCGTCGTCCTCATCGCCGCGTCGAGTGCGCTCGCGGCGTACGAAGCAGTCGATCGCCTGTTGCATCCGGCGCACGTCTCGCACCTCTGGGCAGTCGCCCTGGCCGCAGTCCTCGGCTTCGTCGGCAACGAGGTCGTTGCGCGCTACCGCATCCGGGTCGGCCGAGACATCGGCTCGGCGGCGCTTGTCGCCGACGGCCTGCATGCACGCACCGACGGCTTCACCTCGCTATCTGTGTTGATCGGTGCCGCGGGTGTCGCGATCGGCTGGCACTGGGCCGATCCCGCGATCGGTCTTGTCATCACCGTCGCGATTCTGTTCGTGCTGCGCGACGCTGCCCGCGAGGTCTATCGGCGGCTCATGGACGCCGTGGACCCCGGCCTCGTCGAGCAGGTTGAACAGGTGTTGCGATCGACCGAAGGAGTCATGGACATCGGCGATGTCCGGCTGCGCTGGATCGGGCACTCACTGCGCGCCGAGTGCCAAGTGGTCGTCGCCGATGACCTCACGGTGGTGCAGGGTCACGACGTCGCCGAGCGATGCGAGCACCAGTTGCTTCACGACATTCCGCGGTTGACCGCGGCGATGGTGCACGCCGACCCGCACGGACATGCGCACGAGTTGACGCAGCATCACCTCAGCGGCGAGCGCATATCAACCGCGGAGCATTGACAACCGCACCGTGCGTTGCGCGTTGTCGACGTTGATGTCGACGACACAGATGCTCTGCCAGGTGCCAAGCTGCAGCTGCCCACCGATGACGGGCACGGTTGCGTACGGCGGCACGAGCGCCGGCAGCACATGTGACCGGCCATGGCCGGCCGATCCGTGCGCATGCCGCCAGCGGTCGTCGGCGGGCAGCAAGTCGCGCAACGCGGAGAGCAAGTCTTCCTCAGAGCCACTGCCTGTTTCGAGGATCGCGACGCCGGCCGTGGCATGCGGCACGAAGACATGCAGCAGTCCGTCGCCGCCGAAGTCTCGCACGAAGTCGGCGCATCGGCCGGTGATGTCGGCGACCGCCTCGCGCGAGCCTGTCGTCAGGTCGATGGTGCGGCTCTCCACGACCCCAGCATGCCAATCGGCGTAAGTTTTGTTGTATGGCGCGCGAGGGACGCAATCGATATTCGGTGATCAGCGACGGGCTGCCCAGCCAGATCCCCGACGTCGATCCCACCGAGACCCAGGAATGGCTCGAATCGCTGGATGCCGTCATCGACTCAGCCGGGGCGCGGCGGGCACGGTTTTTGATGCTGAAGCTGCTCGAGCGTGCTCGTGAGCGCCAGGTGGGCGTGCCCGCGCTCCGGTCGACCGACTATGTCAACACGATTCCGGCCGAAGCCGAGCCATGGTTCCCCGGCGACGAATTCGTCGAGCGTCGGATCCGCGCCTACATCCGCTGGAACGCCGCGATCATGGTCACCAGGGCCAACACGACGACCAACGTCGGCGGGCACATCGCGACATACGCCTCCAGCGCCAGCCTCTACGAAGTCGGGTTCAACCACTTCTTCCGCGGCAAGGAAGGCGGCGAGTCCGGCGACCAGGTCTTCATCCAGGGCCACGGCTCCCCCGGCATCTACGCCCGTGCCTTCCTCGAAGGGCGGCTGGACGAGGCGAACCTCGACGGGTTCCGGCAGGAGATCTCGCGGGCGCCGAACGGCTTGCCGTCGTACCCGCATCCGCGGCTCATGCCGGACTTCTGGGAGTTCCCGACCGTCTCGATGGGCCTGTCGCCGATCCAGGCGATCTATCAAGCACGCTTCAACCGCTACCTGCACGACCGGCAGATCCGGGACACGTCGCGCTCGCACGTCTGGGCCTTCCTCGGCGACGGCGAGATGGACGAACCCGAGTCGCTCGGCGCTCTCGGTGTCGCCGCGCGGGAGGAGCTCGACAACCTGACGTTCATCGTCAACTGCAACTTGCAACGCCTCGACGGCCCGGTTCGCGGCAACGGCAAGATCATCCAGGAGCTCGAGTCCTACTTCCGCGGCGCCGGCTGGCATGTCATCAAGGTGGTCTGGGGCCGCGAGTGGGACGAGCTGCTCGCCCGCGACACCGACGGTGCACTCGTCAACGTCATGAACACGACGCCGGACGGCCAGTACCAGAAATACAGCGTCAGCGACGGCGCGTTCATTCGCGACGACTTCTTCGGTCGTGACCCGCGTTTGCGCAAGATGGTCGAGCACCTGAGCGACGAGCAGCTCACCCGGCTGTCCCGCGGCGGGCACGACTACCGCAAGGTCTACGCCGCGTTCAAAGCCGCGCGCGAACACGTCGGCCAGCCGACGGTGATCCTGGCCCAGACCATCAAGGGGTGGACGCTCGGTCCCGACTTCGAGGCACGCAACGCGACGCACCAGATGAAGAAGTTGACGAAGGCTGAGTTGAAGCAGTTCCGCGACCGGCTCTATCTCGAGATCTCCGACAAGGAACTCGAGGGCGACCTGCCGCCCTACTACCACCCCGGCAAGGACAGCGACGAGATCCAATACATGCTCGAACGCCGTCGCGCACTCGGCGGTTTCCTGCCGTGCCGGGTCGACCGGTCCAAGCCGTTGACGTTGCCCGGCGACAAGCCCTACGAGTCGCTGAAGAAGGGCTCGGGCAAGCAAGAGGTCGCGACGACGATGGCATTCGTCCGGTTGCTCAAGGACCTCATGAAGGACAAGAACATCGGGGCCCGCTTCGTGCCGGTGATTCCGGACGAGGCCCGCACGTTCGGCATGGACTCGCTCTTCCCGACCGCGAAGATCTACTCGCCGCACGGCCAGCGTTACGACCCGGTCGACGCCGAGATGTTGTTGTCCTACAAGGAGGACACGCGCGGGCAGATGTTGCACGAAGGCATCAGCGAAGCGGGGTCGATGGCATCGGTGATTGCCGCCGGTTCGTCGTACGCAACACACGCCGAGCCGATGATCCCGGTTTATGTCTTCTACTCGATGTTCGGGTTCCAGCGCACGGGCGACCTGATGTGGGCGATGGGTGACCAGCTCGCGCACGGCTTCCTTCTCGGTGCAACCGCGGGGCGCACGACGCTCAACGGTGAAGGTCTACAACACGAGGACGGGCACTCGCATTTGCTCGCATCCACCAACCCCGCGTGCGTCGCCTACGACCCTGCGTTCGCCTACGAGATCTCGGTCATCGTGCGCAACGCGCTGGACCGCATGTACGGCGCAAACCCCGAGCAGATCTTCTACTACTTGACCGTCTACAACGAGCCGAAAGTTCAGCCCGCGATGCCGGACGACGTCGGCGACATCGAGACGCAGATCGTGCGCGGGCTATACCGATGCGCCCCGGCACCCGCGGTCGAGGCCAACGGAGAGGCGCCACGCGCGCAGATTCTCGGCAGCGGCACCGGCATTCACTGGGCGTTGCAGGCGCAACAGCTGCTTGCCGACGACTGGGGCGTCGCTGCCGACGTATGGAGCGCAACGTCGTGGACGGAGCTCCGGCGCGAGGCACTCGGTTGCGATGCGCACAACCGGTTGCACCCTGACGACCACCGCACGCCGTTCGTGACGTCGCAGCTCGACGGCACCAAGGGGCCGGTGGTCGCGGTCAGCGACTGGATGCGTGCCGTGCCGGACCAAATCGCGCAGTGGGTGCCCAACGACTGGTCGTCGCTCGGGACCGACGGCTACGGCCGCTCGGATACGCGACCGGCGCTGCGCCGCTACTTCCAGGTCGATGCGCCGAGCATCGTCCTTGCCGTGCTCACCGAGCTGGCACGACGAGGCGAAGTGAAGGCCGAAGCCCCGGCCGAAGCCATCGCCAAATATGACCTTGCCCCACACGAATGATCATGGGGTTGTGAGTTCGACAGGCTCGCGCGCCTGGCTCACAACCCCATGATCATCGAGGTGCTACGGGGTGGGGCAGCTCTGCTGGTAAGCGCAGACGTTGAAGCTCTGGCCGTCGGAGGCCAGTGCTGACGGCGTCGCCTCGTTGACGCCGATACCGGGGCCCATGTCGATCGTCACCGGGTTGCCCTGCGCGATCGTGTGCGTGCCACTTGCGTCCGTGAACGTGCTGGTCGGGCCGAAGTGGTTGGTGCCGGTGTTGGCCGGGATCGTCTGCACGCCGACGGTGGGCGCTTCGAAGATCCACTCCGCCGACGATTCGGTCGAGGTGTAGTTGATGTTCTGCTGCCAGCTCCAGTGATTGGCGTCCGTCAGCGAAACCGACCACAGGTTGGTGCCGACGTTGTGAATGTCGACGGTGACCACGTCGCCGGGGTTGACAGTGCAGTTGGCGTCGCCTGTGCAGCCGGAGATCGGGGTCTCGCTCGCGGGCAGGATCTCGTACCAGGCGTAGTAGCCCTCGAGCTCGTCCTCGGACGTGCCGGCCTGGATCAGGTCGGACGTGTTGTAACCGCCGATGCCGGTCCAGTTGGCGGCGAAGCCGGGCGGCACTGCACCCACGGTCGGGACGGTGAACGTGGACTTGACCCCGGTGATGCCGGAGCCGGGCGCCGTGGCGTAGCCGGACCAGTTCAGGCTCGACACCGTGTCGTTCTTGGTCGGGAGCACGGCACCCTTGACGGCAGGGATCAGCTGCCCATGCTGGGCAACCGCAGACGCCCCGGCGGACACGGCCGGCGTGGCAAGGGCCACCGCTGCGGTGGACGCAAGGGCGAGTGAAGCAAGGCGACGGCGCACGGAGAACCACCTTTGAATCGGGGACGCTGTCACCCTCTTCTACGCGCGACCGGCCGGAACCTCTCGGAACGGCATGTCGCGATCGATCTGTGGCTCTTTGGGAAGCCCGAGCACGCGCTCAGCGATGATGTTGTGCTGGATCTCGTCGGTGCCGCCCGCGATCGACACCGCCGGCACGGACAGGATCACCTCCGGGATAACGCCGCCGAGGCCGCCATCGCGGCCGCCGAGCATCGCCCACCCGCTCTCGATCTCCTCGTGCGCCCGGCGGCAGGCCCGGGCAACATTGCTGCCCGCGAGCTTTGCCAGCGAGCCCTCCGGGCCGGGAGGCTTTCCCGCCTTGCGGGCGGCAGAAGCGCGCTGAGCCATCCACTTCGTCGTCCATGCGAGTGAGATCGCCCGGGCGATCTCCTGCCGCACCTGCGGGTCGCTGCCGCGTCCGGTCTCGACCGCCCGTCGTACGACGAGGTCCGCCCGCCCGGCTCGTTGCGGGTACCAGACATAAGGCTCGTTGGCCTTGATCCACTCCTCGCGGGCCTCGCGGAAGACGCGGCTCTCGCCCGCTGGCACGGGAACGCCGCGCAGCGCCGAGGCCAGCCGCCGCTCGTGCGAAAGCGTGGTGAGAGCGACCGCCCAGCCACCGCCCACCTCGCCGATGACGTGGTCAGCGGGCACGCGTGCGTCGGCGAGGAAGACCTCGTTGAACGACGCGTGACCATTCATCTGTCGCAGCGGCCGCACCTCGACGCCGGGCTGGTGCATGGGAAGCACGAAGTAGGTGAGTCCGCGATGCTTCGGCACGTCCCAGTCGGTGCGCGCGACGAGCAGGCCGAAGTCGGCGTGATGCGCGGACGTGTTCCAGACCTTCTGCCCGTTGACCACCCACTCGTCGCCGTCGCGCACCGCATGGGTGCGCAACCCGGCGAGGTCGGAACCTGCAGCCGGTTCACTGAACAGCTGACACCAGGAGATGTCGCCGGTGACGGTCGGCCGGATGAACCGCTTCTTCAGGTCGTCGCTGCCTTGCTCCAGCAGGGTCGGCCCCGCCAGCGTCATCCCGACTCCCCCGGGCACGCCGACGGCGCCGTACGCCGCGATCTCGTGACCGACAACGTCGGCGTATGAGGGGGCCAGTCCGCGGCCGCCCCACTCCTGCGGCCAGGTCGGGCAGCCCCAGCCCGAGTCGGCGAGGCGCTCCCGCCACTCGCGCAGCGACAGCTCGGAGTCCCAGTTGTCAGCGAGCCAGCTCCGCAGCTCCTCGCGCACCGTGTCGGTCTCGGTCACGGCGCCATCCTCGCACCGCGCCCGATGCTTACTCGCCGGTGAAGCGGGGCTCACGCCTCTCAGCGGTCGCGCGGATGCCTTCGACGAAGTCGGTCGTCTCACGCAAGCGCGCTTGCTCCGATGCCTCGCGCTGCACCGCTTGCTGCACTGCGTCGGCAAGGTGCCCGCGCATCGTCGCACGGATCGAGCGCACCGCAAGCGGCGCCGACAGCGCGATCTCCGAGGCGAACCCGCGGGCCGCGTCGCGCAGCTGCTCCGGTGACACGAGCAGGTCGACCAAGCCGATCTCGGCAGCGCGCTCGCCGTTGATCCGCCGGCCCGTGTAGAGCAGGTCCAAGGCGTGCTGCTTGCCGACGATCTCCGGCAGCGTCGCGGTCAGGCCGAACCCATGATGGAACCCGAGACGGGCGAAGTTGGCGGCGAAGCGAGCCTGCGGCGACGCGACCCGGAAGTCCGCTGCACAAGCAACTCCCAGGCCACCGCCGATCGCAGCGCCCTGCACGACCGCGACCACCGGGATCGGCGCCGCAACGAGACGCACCGCCTCCCGATAAAGCGCCAGTGTGGGGTCGCCGTCTTCACCACCCAGCCCGCGCGGTGATCCGAAGTTGGCGCCGGCGCAGAAGTGCTTGCCTTCGGAGGCGAGCAGGATCACGCGGCAGCGTTGGTCGGCAGCGAGCGACTCGAACGCATCGGAGAGTCCACGGATCAACTCGACGTCGAAGTAGTTCTCCGGCGGCCGGTGCATCTCGACGAGTGCGACATGGTCGTCGCCAATCTCGACAGTGACATCCTCGTGCTGTGCCATCGGCCGCACGATACGTTGCCGCCGTGTCCGCACCGTCGCCGGCCGGTGCCCTCGATGGCATCCGGGTCCTCGATCTGACCTCTGTCGTCATGGGGCCCTACGCCACGCAGATTCTCGGCGACCTGGGCGCCGACGTCATCACGATCGAGAGCGCAACCGGCGACACCAACCGCGTCATGGGTCCCGGCCCACACCGCTGGATGTCCGGGGTCTCGCTCAACCTGCTGCGCAACAAGAGAAACGTCGCGCTCAACCTCAAAGAGCCGAGGGGTCGCGATGTGATGTTGCGCATCGCCGCGACATGCGACGTCTTCGTCACCAACCTTCGACCGGGCCCGCTGCAGCGGTTGGGAATGACCTACGACGACCTCAAGACCGCCCGACCCGACATCGTCTATTGCCAGGCGCAGGGCTTTCCCACCGACGGCGAGCGCGCCAACGATCCGGCGTACGACGACATCATCCAAGCGGCGACCGGCATGGCCGACGCGACAAGACGTTCGTACGGCGAACCCGTGCTCGCGCCGACCATCTTCGCCGACAAGGTGTCGGGACTGACGATCGTCTATGGCGTGCTGGCCGCTCTGCTGCATCGCGAGCGCACCGGCGAAGGGCAGCGCGTCGAGGTGCCGATGGTCGAAGCGGTCGAGTCGTTCATGCTCCTCGAGCACGGCGCGGGCGCAGTGCTGCGCCCACCTATGGGCCCGGCCGGCTACGAACGCATCATCACGCCGGAACGCCGACCGCAGCGCACGCTCGACGGCTGGATCCACGTGATGCCGTATTCAAAAGAGTCCTACGACGCGCTGTTCACCGCGGGTGGTCGGCACGACTTGATCGGCGACGAGCGTTACCAACACGGCCGCGCGCGGATCGAGAACTCCGACTTCCTCTATCAACAGGTGCGCGCAATCCTCGCGCACCGCACGACGGACGAATGGCTTGTCTTCTGCCGCGCCAACGACATCCCCGCGACTCGCGTCGTCACCCTCGAGGAGATCGTCGAGGACCAACCGGAAGCAACCCACCCGGTTGTCGGCACCTACAAGCAGGTGCGGCCGGGCGCGCGGTTCTCGTCGACCCCTCAATCAGTGCGACGGCATGCGCCATTCCCCGGCGAACACAACCGCGAGGTCCTGCTCGAGATCGGCTACACCGACGCGGAAGTCGACGCGTTGCAAGCCGGCGGCGTGCTGCGCACGCCCCGTTGACGCGCTACTGCGTCGCGGCTTGGTTGCGGCGGCGTACGACGACGATCACACCGGCGCCGACACTGAGGAGCATCAGCTCCGCGCCGACCAGCACAGCGAGCGAGCCCAGCGGCACGTCTATCCGAACGCCGCTGTCAACACGAGTGTGCGCGGCCTGATCGTCGGCCACATGGGTATGCGCGACCGTGGCGGAGTCGGCCAGCGGCGCGGTCGTCGTACCGGCGAACGGCGCCGCCACCAATGCGGCGCCTGCGAGCGCCGCGGGCAGCACTGCCGCCGCTGTCGCCCCCATCGGACGTCGCCGTGCCATGCCAGCCTCCTGCCCCGTTCGCCGCACGCTCTTTCGCTCATTTGCCCCGAATTACCGCTGGCTATGCCTTTGGCCCGGCCGGTCCGGGGTAGGTGCTGCTACGCACGGATGAGAGGAGCCGACGTGGACCGTGGTAGCGACAAGGTGAGCCCGCGCGAGGACGAGCAGCGCAAGCACGAGACCGAGGGGCTCGTCCGCTCCGGCCACAGCACTCATGCGGAGGAATGGAAAGACCCGGAGCCCAACGGCGAGGACCAACCGGAAGCCGATCTCGCCCCCGAAGGCACCTTGCACGGCGGCACGCCGAGCGGAATGAGCGCCGACGACGTCGAAGGGCGGGCCGAGCTCGCCGGCTACGTCGGCAAGGACGCCTATCCGATGGTGCGGGAGCAGGTGCTCAACCTCGTCATCGACAACGCAGCGCCGGACCGAGTCGTCTCGTTGGTGCGCAACCTGCCGTCGGGCCGGGAGTTCCACAACGTCAACGAGCTCTGGGAGGCACTCGGCGGTCACGTCGAGAACCGGCGCTTCTGACCCGCCGTCCGACCACGACGACATCATCCGATCGGGGGATGGGGGTAGTTCACTCGGACTATCCAGGTGGTCCGTTCATGCCGTTTTAGGACCGATTCGCGGCGATGCACTCGCGCTGCTCTCGTGCGCTGTCGAAAGATGCGCACAGACGAGGGAGTGGCCATGGCGCGACGCAAGACTGCAGCGATCGTCTCGCTTGACGAGCACCCGAACCTGCCCGAGATCCTGGGTGTGCTCGCGCAACTCCCGCACATCACCGACCGTGAGCTCTCCGGCCTCGCCGACGCGTGGCACAACACGGTTTTCCTCGCCGAAGCCCGGGCGCGCGCGCTCGACCCGGACAGCCCGCTGGTGCTTGAGGTGCTCGCTGCGTTCGAGGCAGTGCAGGCGCTGTTCGCGGACGACGTCTCCGGCGAGCAGGACTACTGCGGCGTCGACCCAGAGATCGCGTCCGTCGCTCTCAAAGCGGTCCGCGACGCAATCGCTGCCGCCTATGCGCGACCGATCCTTTCCCGCGCGGAGCACAATGCGCTGCTCGCAGCGTGGCGCGCGGTCTACCCGACCGACGCGGTCGACGAGCCCGACTTGGGTGAGCACGCTGCACAGGTCAAGGCGTTGCTGAGCGCGATGCCGAAGCTCGCCGCTCGCTGCCACGACGCGAGCGCAGCGATTCTCTATGACGAGATCCTGCGGGTCTCCTGGTCACTCGACGAGGACGTCCGCACCGTCGCCCGCGAAGAGGCGTGGCAAGCCGCGGTGCTCACCAACCGCCGTCGCGTCTGGGGACTGGTTCGCCGCAGCGGTGCCGAGGGCATGGGCCGCTTCTGCCCGCAGTGCCGGAGCCGGCACGAGGACGACGACACCGTTCGCGTGCTGACGTTGTGCCTCGACGCCGCATGCGCACTGCTCGTCTCCGACGCGATCGACGACAACCTCGTCGACGTACTCACTCTGCCGGTGCAGGCGCTCATCCCGACGCAGCGCACCAGCCCGGAGGCCTGAGCCGAACACCGACTTTCGTCGCACTCAACCGTGTAGTCGGGCGAGCAACGCGTCGAGCGGCTTGGTGTTGATCACGCGTTCCGGCGGCACCTGGCAGGCTTCCGCGCGCACACATCCGTAGACCTGCCAGTCGAGCTGACCGGGCGCGTGCGCATCGGTGTCGATGGAGAACTCGCAACCCATCTCGAGTGCCAGCGACAACAGCCGCTTCGGCGGATCGAGCCGCTCCGGTCGCGAGTTGATCTCGACGGCGACGCCGAACTGACGGCACGCCTCGAAGACCAGCTCGTGGTCGAACTCCGACTCCGGGCGACCACGACCGACGACGATGCGGCCGGTGCAGTGACCGAGCACGTCCATGTGCGGGTTGGCGATTGCGGTCACCATGCGCCGGGTCATGTCCTCCTTCGGTGCGCGCAGCTTCGAGTGCACTGAGGCCACGACCACGTCGAGCTGCTCGAGCAGGTCTGGTTGCTGATCGAGCCCGCCGTCTTCTCCGATGTCGACCTCGATCCCGGTCAGGATGCGAAACGGCGCGAGCCGCTCGTTGAGCTCAGCAACGACGCGCAGCTGTTCTCGCAGTCGTTCGGGAGAGAGGCCCCGCGCGACGGTCAACCGCGGCGAGTGATCGGTGAGCGCCATGTAGTCGTGCCCCATGTCGCGCGCGGCTAGAGCCATGTCCTCGATCGGTGACCCACCATCCGACCAGTCGCTGTGCACGTGCAAGTCGCCGCGAAGTGCCGCACGCATCTCCTTGCCGCCCTCGGCGAGATCGCCGGCTCCTTGCAGCAGCTTCGTCAGGTACGCCGGCGTCTGACCGCCCACTGCCTCGACGATCGCGGTAGCCGTCACCTTCCCGATGCCCGGGAGCTCCTCCAGCGAGCGCTCGTCGATGCGCCGGCGCAGCTCCCCCGGCGACAGGCCGACGACGGTCACCGCCGCGTTGCGGAACGCCTTGACCCGGTAGGTCGGCTCGCCCATGCGCTCTAGCAGGAAGCCGATCTGGTTGAGCGCATCGGCCGCGACGCGCACCTCCGGCTCCACCTCTCGACGTTATGCCACGCGAGACCGGTGCCTTACTGTTCGCGACGTGACGGGGCAGCCGGGATGAGGGGGCAGCCGGGATGAGGGGCCAGCCGGGATGAGGGGCCAGCCGGGGTGACGGGGCTGTCGAGGTGACGGCGCCGCTGGTCCGCGCCGCCACGGTGAAGCGGCTGCGCAAGGCCGCCGCCCCCATCGCCGCCGAGGCGGTGGGACGCATGGAGCAGTCGCTGCCGTGGTTCTCCGGCATGTCGCCCAACCAGCGTTCCTGGGTCGGCCTGGTCGCCCAAGCCGGTGTGTCGAGCTTCGTCGAGTGGTTGGCGCACCCGGCCGAGGGCCACGACATCACCGGCGGTGTCTTCGCCACCGCCCCGCGCGAGCTGGCGAGCGCAGTGACGTTGGAGCAGACGGTGGAACTCGTGCGGATCGCCTGCGAGACCGTGGAGAACCACGTGTCGACCCTCGCGGTCGCCGGCGACGAGGCGCACTTGACCGAGGCCGTGTTGCGCTACAGTCGCGACCTCGCCTTCCAGGCGGCCCGGGTCTATGCCCGGGCAGCCGAAGAACGCGGCGCCTGGGACGCACGCCTGGAAGCTCTCGTCGTCGACAGCGTCATGGGCGGCGACGCCGACAGCGAGCTCCTCTCGCGCGCCGGCGCTCTCGGCTGGACCGGGCACACGGCAGTTGCTGTGCTCGCCGGCACGGCCGGTGACGGGGAGACGCAGCGCTCCATCGACGAGATCCGCCGGGCGGCACACCGAGGCGGCTTCGATGTGCTCGCCAACATCGGCGGGCGACGAATGATCTGCGTGATCGGCACCGAGGGCGACCCGATGCCACCGGCTCGCTTGCTGGCCGGCCAGTTCGCGCCCGGTCCTGTCGTGCTCGGTCCCGCCGTGCCTGATCTCGCCAGTGCCCCGGCGTCGGCGCGCGCCGCCCTGGCCGGGCTCGCGGTCGCCGCCGCCTGGGCCGCAGCGCCGCGCCCGGTCTCGGCCGACGCGCTGCTCCCGGAACGCGCTCTCGGCGGCGACGTCGAGGCTCACGAGGCTTTGGTTGACATCTACAGAAACGTCCAGTTAACAGATTCTGCCCTGACGGAAACATTGAGCGCGTTCGTGGAGTGCGGCGGATCGCTCGAGGCAACCGCTCGGGCACTCTTCGTGCACCCGAACACCGTGCGCTACCGCTTGCGACGGCTGACCGATCTGACCGGCCTGGCCCCCACGGACCCGCGGGACAGGTGGGCGTTGACCCTCGCGCTGAGCTTCGGTCGGCTCGACGAGCAGGCCGAACGCGACCCGACCTCGTTGTAGGAATCCTCCAAAACAACCCGGCGTGTTTCGTGCGCGGCGGCAGCGGCGATCCGGCCCTCGTTCCGGTTGGGTAGGTACGTGCTCGCCCTCGTCTCCCCCGGCCAAGGCGCGCAGACCCCCGGCATGCTCGCCCCCTGGCTGGAACTTCCGGCTGTGGCGGAGCGCCTTCGATGGGCCTGCGCCGTCACGGGCATCGACCTGATCCTCCTCGGCACCTCGGGCAGCGCCGAGGAGATCCGAGACACGGCAGTGGCCCAGCCGCTGCTCGTCGCGATGGCCCTCGCCGTGGCGCCCGAATTGAATGCAGCAGAGATCAGCGCGCAATCGACCGGCGTGCTCGCCGGACACAGCGTCGGCGAATACGCAGCGGCGGCGTTGGCCGGAGCGCTCTCCCGCGAGACCGCTCTGGTGCTGGTCCGGGAACGAGGCCGGCTCATGGCCGAGGCCGCCGCGGCGACACCCACCGGCATGAGCGCAGTCCTCGGCGGAGACACCGACGCCGTCGCGCAGGCTCTCCAGCTGCACGGCCTCGTGGCCGCCAATGTCAACACCACCGGCCAGGTCGTCGCCGCGGGTCCGCTCGAGGCCCTCGCCGCCTTGTCGGCCGCAGCACCGGATGGCGCGCGCGTGCGCTCGCTCGACGTTGCCGGTGCCTTCCACACGCCCTTCATGGAAAGCGCGCGCGTCGCGTTGGCCGACATCGCGGCAGCCGCACCGTACGCCGATCCGCGGGCGCGCCTGCTGGGCAACGGCGACGGCGGGGTCGTGTCATCGGGCGCCGATGTCCTGCGACGACTGGTCACGCAGGTCGCGCAACCGGTGCGCTGGGACCTCTGCATGCAGACGATGACCGACCTCGGCGTGACAGCGCTCATCGAGCTGCCACCGGCCGGCACGCTGGTCGGCTTGGCCCGGCGCGCAATGCCGGGTGTGCAGGCCTTCGCCGTGAAGACACCGGACGACCTCGCCGAAGCACGCGCGATCGTCGCCGCTCACGCCGAGCTGCCGTCGGAGCATGCACCGTCGTGGCGGCTCGCCGTCGCCCCGGTGGCCGGCACGTTCCGGCCGCGTGAGGTCGGCACCGGCGACCAGCTCGCTGCCGGCGACATCGTCGGCACCGTCGAGTCCAACCGCAGCGAAGCGACGATCGAGGCCGTCCACGACGGGGTGCTCCTCGAATGGCTCGCCCACGACGGTGACCCTGTCGCTCCCGGACAACCAGTGGCGCGGCTGCACCCCGTGCCGGAACCGGTTGCGCTGTGAAGACTCCGCCAACGACGCATTCGCGCATCGTCGCCATCGGTGAGCACCGGCCCGCGGCGACACTGTCCAACGACGACCTTGCCGCGCGCGGCGTCGACACCAGCGACGAATGGATCCGCACTCGCACGGGCATCCAGCGCCGTCACATCGCCGGGCCGGACGAGACGGTCATCTCGATGGGCGCCGACGCCGCGGCGAAAGCGCTGGCAAACGCTGGGCTGTCCGGCAGCGACATCGACCTTGTCGTGCTCGCCACCTGCTCCATCGCCCGGCCGATTCCGGGGGGCGCCGCTCGCATCGCAAGCGGCATCGGTGCGGCCCGAGTCGGCGCGTTCGACGTCAACGCTGCGTGCGGTGGTTTCTGCTACGCACTGTCGGTCGCGAGCGACGCGATCCGCGTCGGCAACGCAAACCGCGCCGTCGTCATCGGGAGCGAAAAGCTCACCGACTTCATCGACTGGCCGGACCGGGGCACCTCGATCCTGTTCGGCGACGGCGCAGCCGCGGTGGTCGTGGAGCGAAGCGATGAGCCCGGCATCGGTCCGGTGGCGTGGGGCAGCGACGGCGACAACTTCGCGACCGTCTGCATCCCGGACGGCGACTGGGCGATCCGCATGGACGGCCCGGCGGTGTTCCGCTGGGCAACCACGCAGATGGCGCCAGTCGCTGCACGCGCCTGCGAACTCGCGGGCGTCGAGCTGTCGGATCTCGCAGCCTTCGTGCCGCACCAGGCCAACATGCGCATCATCGACGCGATGGTGCGCGCGCTCAAGCTGCCCGACAACGTCGTGGTTGCGCGCGACATCGCAACAACAGGCAACACGTCGGCAGCGTCCGTCCCGCTCGCGCTCGCGAGCCTTGTCAACGCCGGCACCGTGGCCAGCGGCGGCGTTGCGTTGCTGCTCGCTTTCGGCGCCGGCCTCACCTACGCCGGACAAGTCGTCCGCGTCCCGTAACAACAAGGAGAGAGCAGCAAATGTCTCAGGAAGAAATCCTCGCCGAGCTCGCTCAGATCGTGAACGAGATCGCCGGCGTGCCGGTGGGCGACATCACCCCGGAGAAGTCCTTCCTCGACGACCTCGACGTCGACTCGCTGTCGATGGTCGAGATCGCCACGGCGGCTGAGGACAAGTGGGGCATCCGCATCCCCGACGACGACCTGAAGAACCTCAAGACGGTCGGCGACGCGGTCAACTACATCGCGAAGGCCGGCGTCGCGGCGTGACTCGAGTTCTCGTCACCGGGCTGGGGGCGACCACCCCGCTGGGCGGCGACGTCCCCAGCACGTGGGACGGGCTGCTCGAAGGTCGATCCGGCGTACGCCGGTTGACCTATGACTGGGTCGCCGATCTGCCCGTGCAGATCGGAGCACCTGCCGCCGTCGAGCCGACGGACGTGCTCGACCGGGTCGAGGCACGCACCCTCGACCGAAGCCAGCAGTTCGCGCTCGTCGCTGCGCGGGAAGCGTGGAGTGACGCGGGCTTCGGCGACGATGTCACCGTCGAGCCGGAGCGACTCGCAGTTGTGGTCGCGAGCGGCATCGGCGGCGTGCTGACGTTGCTGGCGCAGTACGACGTGCTGCGCGAGAAGGGCGCCCGTCGGGTTTCGCCGCACACCGTGCCGATGCTGATGCCCAACGGCCCCGCGGCAACGGTTGGCCTCGCGCTGACTGCCCGGGCCGGCGTGCACACGCCGGTCTCGGCATGCGCGAGCGGTGCGGAAGCGATCGCGCTCGGTCTCGACCTGCTCCGTGCGGGCCGCGCCGACGTCGTCGTTGCCGGCGGCACCGAGGCAGCGATCGCGCCGCTGCCCATCGCGGGCTTCGCCGCGATGCGGGCATTGTCGATGCGCGACGTCGAGCCGCAGGAAGCCTCGCGTCCGTATGACAAGGCGCGTGACGGCTTCGTCCTCGGCGAAGGCGCGGCGGTGCTCGTGTTGGAAACCGAGGAGCATGCGCGCAAACGCGGTGCGCGGGTCTACGCCGCGCTGGCCGGTGCCGGCATGAGCTCCGATGCCTACCACGTCGCGGCGCCGGAGCCGACCGGCGCGGGCGCGGCGCGCGCCTTGGCGCTCGCGATCCGCGACGCGGGCCTGACACCCGCAGACATCGTGCACGTCAACGCGCACGCCACCTCGACGCCACTAGGCGATGTCGCGGAAGCAGCCGCCTTGCGCACTGCCCTCGGCGACGCGGTCAACACCGTCAACGTCACAGCAACGAAGTCGTGCACGGGTCACCTGCTCGGCGCGGCCGGCGCGTTGGAAGCCGCCGTCACGGTGCTGTCTCTGCACAACCGCGTAGTGCCCGCCACGCGCAACCTCGACGATCCCGACGACGAGGTCGGTCTCGACGTCGTACGGATGTCACCGCGGGACCTCCCCGCAGAAGCCGCAGCACTGTCGAACTCATTCGGGTTCGGCGGACACAACGTCACACTCGCCTTCCGGAGTCATGCGTGACGATCCTTGAACAACGCCCAGACGTACTCCTCGCCCGGCCCCGCGACCCGCGCGATCCGCACCAGCGCATCGAGACGTTGTGCGACGTCGGCACTGTCGAGATCCTGACGGCACACACCGGCAGCGGCATGGTGACTGCTCGCGGTCGTGTCGACGGTGTCGATGTCATCGTGTTCGCCGCGGATCCGTCGGTGCAGGGCGGTGCGCTCGGTCGCGAGGGATGTGCCGACGTCGCGGCCGCGTACGACGTTGCCTTGCGCGCCAAGTCGCCGATCATCGGCATCTGGCACTCCGGTGGCGCGCGTCTCGCCGAAGGCGTTGCTTCGCTGGACGGAGTGGGTCAGATCTTCGCCGCGATGACGCGTGCATCGGGTCGCGTGCCGCAGATCTCCGTGGTGCTCGGCCCGGCGGCGGGTGGCGCGGCGTACGGACCAGCATTGACCGACATCGTCATCCTCGGGCCGCAGGGCCGGGTGTTCGTTACGGGACCTGACGTCGTTCGCAGCGTCACCGGCGAAGACGTCGACATGTTGCGTCTCGGTGGTCCGGAACCGCACGGGCGCCGCAGCGGTGTGGTGCATGTCGTGACCGAGTCGGACAACGACGCGCTGCATCACGCACGCCAGGTGGCGTCGCTGCTCGGTGGCGGCGGAGTCGTCGAGTCGGTCGAAGACCGGGCACTGGGCGAACTGTTGCCGGACAACCCACGCCGCGCCTATGACGTGCGCCCGCTCGTCGACGAGGTGATGGACGGTCCTGGCGTCGAGCTGCACCCGCGCTGGGCGCCCAACATCGTCACGACGCTCGGTCGGTTCGGTGGCCGTCCCGTCGGGGTGATCGCGAACAACCCGATGCGGCTCGGTGGCTGCCTCGACGCAGCGGCCGCGGACAAGGCGGCGCGTTTCGTGCGCATGTGTGACGCGTTCGGGTTGCCGCTGATCGTGCTCGTGGACGTGCCCGGCTACCTGCCGGGCGTCGGGCAGGAGTGGGACGGCGTCGTACGACGTGGAGCGAAGCTGCTGCATGCGTTTGCAGAGGCCGTCGTCCCGCGGGTGACGGTCATCACGCGCAAGGCCTACGGCGGCGCATACATCGCGATGAACTCCAAGTCACTGGGCGCGACGAAGGTGGTCGCGTGGCCGCAGGCCGAGGTTGCGGTGATGGGGCCGGTTGCCGCAGTGCGGATCCTGCACCGGCGCAAGCTGGCCGAGGCGCCGCCCGAGTCAGTGCCCGAGCTCGAGCAGCAACTCGCGGCCGAGCACGAGCAGCTGTCCGGTGGCCTCGCCCGCGCCGTGGACATCGGTGTCGTTGATGCGGTCATCAACCCGAAGCGGACCCGCGCGATGATCGCCGACGCGCTGCGCGAGGCCGCGGCCGGCTCACCCGCGCGCGGCGGGCATGGCAACATCCCCCTGTGACGCAGCCCTCATCTGATGTCCGTTGGCTCGACCGCGACGGCGTGCGGATCGCCTATGAAGTGCGGCCCGGTCCAGCTAGTGCGGTGCCGCTGCTGCTGAGCCATGGCTACAGCGCGTCGAAGGCGATGTGGCGCCCCAACCTGGACGCACTCAGCGCGGCCCGCACCGTCATCACGTGGGACATGCGCGGGCATGGTGAGACAGAGGCGCCGGACGACATCGCGGCGTACTCCCATGCGCTGACGGTCGACGACATGCGCGCGCTGCTCGACGAATGCGACGTGCCGGCAGCCGCTGTCGGCGGACTGTCACTCGGCGGGTTCATGTCGCTCGACTTCTATCGCAGCCATCCCGACCGGGTGCACTGCCTGCTGCTCTTCGACACCGGCCCGGGCTTCAAGAAAGACGCATCGCGCCAGGGGTGGAACGACAACGCGCTGGCAACCGCCGATCGTTACAAGGGCGGCGGGCTTTCGTTAGCCGCGCGCGGGATGCTCGTGCAACAGGACGCCGGCGTCATCCTGTCGCTGCCGGACGTCGCCGTGCCGACTCTCGTCCTGGTGGGGGCCAATGACAGCGGCTTCCTCGCCGCCGCCGACTACATGACGGCAACGATCCCGAAGGCGGAGAAGGCGGTCATCCCCGACGCCGGTCACTCCGCCAACATCGACCAGCCCGAGGCGTTCAACGCCGCGGTGACCGATTTCCTGTCCCGCTACGCCTGACCCCCTTCGACTTCGGTATCGCCCCGACCACGACTCGCGGCAAAACGGACACGAATTTGGTCGGTGCGATACCGAAGTGGCGTGGGACCGTAGGGTTGGCCGGGTGCGGGCGGGGCGGTTGTTCGGAGCGGGCGGGTTTCTGGCGCTGATCGGCGTCGTGCTGTTGGTGCTCGAGGTCGCGCGCACATTGGGGTCCAACACGCTCGGGTCGACCGGGACCATCTTGCTCTGGGTCGGGCTAGGCCTCTTCGCGGTGGGCGCGGTGCTCATCACCTGGTCGATCGCGCGCGACGAGCGCCCGCAGCCGGCCGACTCGGACGCCTGACTCGGACGCCTGACTCAGACGGCTGACAGCCAGCGCACCGGCGTGCCGTCGCCGGCCTGGCGATAGGGCTCCAGTTCGTCGTCCCAGGCGGTGCCGAGCAGACGGTCGACGGACTGGCGCAACGAGGCGATGTCGGCGGCACACGCAACCGCGGTTCGGAGCCGGTCCTCCTGCACGAGCACGTCCCCGTTGCCGCTCATCGTGGCCCGGAAGACGCCCAGGTCCGGGGTCATCGAGTAGCGCTCGCCGTCGCTGCCGTCACTCGGCTCCTCGGTGATCTCGCACCGGATGAGCGGCCAGTCGCGCAACGCGGCGCCGATGCGGCCCGCTGTGCCCGCCGGCCCGCGCCAGCCGGTCTGTGCCCGCAGGCAGTCCGGGGCAAGCGGTTGCACGTCCCAGTCGAGGCGCACGGGCACGCCGAGCACACCGGCGACCGCCCACTCCACATGCGGGCGCAGCGCCGGCGGGCAGGTGTGGACGAACAACATCCCGCGAGCAGCCACCGTGGCCTCCTTGGTCCGAGGGTCGGCTTCCCCACCTACCTCGGGCCGGCGAGCCACGTCGTACGCACAGCCAGCTTCGAACACACATTGTGCCCCATCCGTCACAGGAGCACCACGAATTCGGCAAGATCGACCCGACGGCGCGCCGATTTCGGCCTAATTGCCGCTTGTGGCGGTGGCTTCCCTGCCCCCGGGTTTCGGCGAGGAGCTCCGGTCGGGGGGCTCGAACGGGGCTGCGTCGCGCGGATTCGACCCCTGCAGCTCGTGCACGACCGGCGAGCGGTCGAGCGTGACGATGCCGATCACCAAAAGCGCGATCCCGAGCGCTTCGAAGACCAGGGCGGACATCGACGTCGACACCTGTTCGGAGAAGGCGAAGACCCCGATCAGCACGGCTACGCTTGGCTCGACCGCGTCCATGATCGGCACGCTGGCCGGCAGCGGACCGGCCTGGAACGCGCTCTGCTGCACGATCGCGCCACAGACGGCGACGACCAGCATCGCGTAGGGCTGCCACGACGTGAAGAACGTCGCAGCGCCCTGGCTGAGCAGGTGCGTGGACGCCTTGGTGAGCGCCGCGAGCAACCCGAACGCCGCACCAGCGGCAAATCCGTACGACGACGCGCGCGCCGGCCCCTTCACCGTGCGGCCGGTGAGGATGCCGACCGCCATGAAGCCGCCGACGGCGATCAAGATCAAGATCCAGCGGTCCCAGGTCGTCTGGGGCAGACCATCGCTGGGCGAGGCGGCCGCCAGGAACGCTGCCAGGCCGAAGCCGATCGCGATCGTGCCGGCCCACTCGGTCCGGCCGAGCCGGCGCCCGCGCCAGCGCACGGCGAGCGGCACCGCGACCAGCAGGCCGGTGACGACGATCAGCGGCTGCACCATCGCGATCGGACCGAACGCAAGCGCTAAAGCCTGAAGGCCGAACGAGCCGAAGTCGGAGGCAATGCCGATCTGCCACTGCCGGCGCTTCGCCAGATCGACGAGCAACCGCCAGGACAGCGCCACCGAGGCGGGGGCTTGCCGGGCGGCGTTCTGCTGCAGCACCGAACCCACGGCGAAGGTCGCTCCGGCGGCCAACGCCGCGAAGACCGACACGACTAACACCTGAAGACCCCCTCACTCCTTTCTTCAGGTGACCTGCCTACCCTGCCACTACCCGCTTCCCGGCGCCCGCGGAAGGGAACCGACACACTCATGACGGTGCTGCTGGCGTTTGCGGCGTCGGTTTTCTTCGCCGCCGCCTACGTGTTGCAGTATCACGAAGCGCACGAGGCTCCGCGCCGTCTTTTCTTGTCCCCGCGATTGCTCGTCGAACTCGCCCACCACCGAATCTGGGTCGGCGGCATCGCGGCGATGCTGGTGGGCGACGGCCTGCAGGCGCTGGCGCTCGGTAACGGCAGCCTCGCGGTGGTCGAGCCGATCCTGACCACGAGCCTGCTGTTCGCGCTGCCGCTCTCCGCGGCCTGGCGGCGGGAGCGGTTGCGCCGGAGCGAGTGGAGCGGGGCCTTGATGGTCAGCGCCGGCCTCGGCCTCGTGCTCGGGGTCGGCTCGCCGACCGCGGGCAGCGCCGACATGGCCGGCTACGAGTGGTTGCTGGTGGCGCTGACGTCATGGGGGCTGGCCAACATCCTGGTCGCCGCCGGGCAACGCACGCCGTGGCCGTCGTATCGCGCAGCGCTCATCGGGGCCGGCGCGGGTGTGCTGTTCGGACTGCAGGACGCCTTGACCCGCTACTGCCTGCACTGGTTCAGCAAGGACTTCGATCACCTCTTGTTCTCGTGGCAGCCCTACGTGCTTCTCGTCACCGCCGTCTACGGCCTGACGCTGGCGCAGTCGGCGTATGAGGCGGGGTCACTGTCGGCATCGCTCCCGGCGATGGCGATCGGCGAGCCGGTGATCGGCATTCTCATCGGTGTCGTCGCGCTCAACGAGCACCTGGCCGCCGATCCCGTCTCGCTCGTCTTCGAGGCGGGCGGCGCCGTGATCATGGTCTGGGGTGCTTGGCTGCTTGCCCGTTCCCCGCTCGTGTGCGGTGCTGCGCATCCGAGTCGCCTGCAGCGTCTGGAGGAAAAGGTTCTGCATCGGGAGAAGGTGTCCGTCGAATCGTGACCGGCGGCACCTCGACGATCGCGTAGGTGCCGGACGCCACTTCCAGACCGTGCTCGGCAAAGGCGTCGGCGACGCCTTTCGCGATGTCGCTCTTCACCCGGCGAATGTCGTGAGTCGGTACGACGAACCGCACCGCCAGCTCCAGCCAGTTGCTCGTCATCCGGTAGAAGACCTCGGGTTCGAGGCTGACCTCGTCGGCGGGCACGAAGTAACGACGACGCAGCTGGGACAGTGACGTCGGCCCGACGTCGATGCGGCCTTCGGTGTTTCGTCGTACGGCGTCGAGGATGAGCTGCTCGGCGAGATCCCTGTCCTCGTCGTACTTGATCGGCACTTGCAGCTCTTCCCAGATGAACGGGAAGTCCCGGCTGTAGTTGTAGACCGGCTCGTCGAAGATCGCGCCGTTGGTGACGGTGACGATGCGGCCGGTGTATTGGCGGGCCTGCACCCACACCGGCACCGCCGAGTCGTCGTCGCCCTGCGGCTGGCCCATCTCAAGGATCGTTGTGCGCAAGAAGCCGAGTCCGATGACGTCACCGCGCACGCCACCCATGACGATGCGGTCACCAACCGAGAAGATGTCGCCGCGCAGGATGAGGAAGTAGCCCGCGACCGACGTGACCGCCTTCTGCAGCGCGAAGGCGATCGCGGCGGTGAACACGCCAAGGGCAGCCGCCGCGTGCAACCCGTTGTCGAACCAGATCGAGATGAGCCCGAGCACGACGATGATGGCGGTCGCGAGGTTCATCCCCTGGCGGGTCCAGAACCGCCCGCGGGTGTGCGCCCGACCGGGTAGGAGCTTGACGACGAGCCAGCGGGCAATCAGACGCACGAGGACAAGAGCGGCAACGAAGACCGCCGTATAGAGCAGCTTCGTCGCCGTGGTCATGTCGACGCCGATCAAACGGACGCCGCCGGCTAGCAGCACGAGGCAGACGTACCCTTGTCGGCGTGCAGGTGCACCTGTCCAACCCGAAACGCGTGGTCGAGGTGACCGGTCCGCTGCGGGTCGCTGACCTGATGGGCCAGCTCGAGCTCAACCGCGAATCGGTGCTCGTGATTCGCGGCGACACGCTGGTGACCGGGGACGTCACGCTCAACGATGCCGACGACATAGAGATCCGGCCGGTCATCTCTGGTGGTTCGGTATGAAGTGCAAGCCGTGCGGCGCCGAAGCCGTCATCGAGCTGCGTCGACATCGTGCGGCGTTCTGCCGTGAATGCTTCCTGCACCACTGCCGCGAGCAGGTGCGTCGGGCGATCAGCTCGCACCGGATGATGGGACACAGCGAACGGGTGCTCGTCGCAATCTCCGGCGGCAAGGACTCGCTCGCGGTCTGGGACGTCCTGCGTGATCTCGGTTATCAGGCCGACGGCGTCTACCTAGGGCTTGGCATCGCCGACTACAGCGACGCCAGCCGCGACTACGCGGAAAAGTACGCCGCCGGCAAGGGGGCGACGCTGCACGTCGTCGACATTCCGACCGAACACGGGTTCGCGATCCCTGATGCAGCCCGCGCAACCAAGCGAGTGCCGTGCTCGGCCTGCGGTTTGTCCAAGCGACATCTGCTCAACAAGGCCGCGCTCGATGGTGGCTACAAAGTGCTTGCGACAGGTCACAACCTCGACGATGAAGCCGCCGTACTCTTCGGCAACGTCATGCAGTGGCAGGTCGGCTATCTCGCCCGGCAGCGCCCTGTGTTGGAGGAAACCGCCGGCTTCGCTCGCCGGGTGAAACCGCTGATCCGGCTGAGCGAGCGCGAGACCGCGGCCTACTGCCTGCTCACCGGCATCGACTACATCGTCGACGAATGCCCGATGGCTGCCGGCAACCGGCACCTGCGTTATAAGGAAACGCTCAACGAGCTCGAGATCAAATCGCCCGGCATCAAGTCAGCCTTCTACTTCCAGTTCCTGGAGCGCATGCTGCCCGTGCTGGATGACGTCGCGGACGCCGAACGCGATCTCGTCGGAGAGTGCGCCCGATGCGGCGCGCCGAGCAGCGCCGAGATCTGCGCCTTCTGCAAGCTCGTCGAGAAAACCGCAGCTGCTAGCTGACGAGTCGGAGCACAAGCACGGCGAGCTCCCCGGAAGACGTGCGGATGAACCCATTGCCAACGCCGGCGCAACTGCCGAGCCCCATCGACAGATCGACGTCTTGCCGCCCCGGGTAAGACAACGCAATCAACGCCGTTCCCGGGTCGTATCCGCCACAACCGCTGGACACTCCGCCATTGGTGTGGCTCAGCGGCAAATTGTTCGCTGCAGCGGCGAGGCCGGCCGCATCATGTGCGTTCATGAGCACGTGTCGGGTGAGTGCGAACGGTTGCTTCGTATTGAGCGCCGGGCCGTAATGGCACAGCAGCGCAGCACTCGGGCTCGCTGCGGGCAACAAGCGGGTCCGCAAGTCGTTCCCACTGTTGTTGACACCATCCAACCCGTAGTGCTGTCCGTCCGTTGCCGGACAGCCGTCCCGCACACCGAAGTGAATGCGGTCCACGCCGCCGCTGTCTGGCAACGGTTTGGGGTCGAGCCAGACGACGACACCGTCGACGCGTACGACGCTTTCGCCCTTGCCGTCCTCGGCGACGCCGATTTCGAGCTCGGCGGACTGATAGGCCGCTGTCCGGCCCGCCCAGTAGCTCAGGCCCTGCACCGCGACAACACCGTTGCCGCCACCGCTGCTCGACCCTTCCTTCGTCAGCCCGGCGGGCGCATGCTGTTGCAACCACATGTACGTCGCGTCCGGCGACCTGGAGACGTGCCAGTAGCGGACTGCATCGACCAAGGTGTCGACCACCGGCGTGCCGAGGGCAGGGCCGTCGAGCCCTTTCACACCGTTGTCGACGCGTGTCGCGCCGCTCGGCACGAGCGCTTCGTCGAGCAAGTGCTCAGCCTCGCGCTCGGATGCCTTCTGATTGGCCACCGCTGTCGCCCCGTGCGGGTGTGACGACACGATCACCATGTCCTTGCCGCCGGCGGTGCCGCAAGCGGTCGCGAGCAAGGCAACCAGCACCAACGACGTCGCGCGCCGTCTCACGGCCTCCATGCACATGAGACTGGCGGAAGAGGCGATCGGTTCGCAGCGACTTCATCGACTTGTCAGCCGCTGCGAGGGCAATAGCGCTTCTACGTGCTGACACGTTCTCAAGAGTCGACCGGATAGGTTGATCGTGTGCGCTACATCCTCCTCGCCTTCGTCGCGGTCATCTTCCTGACCGGCTTGGTGTGGTGGGTGCTCTTCATCGTCAACGCTTTTCGCGGCAACCTCCGCCGGCACTGAACAGGTCGATGCGTCTGCAGGTCGCGGCCTCGGCTTGCATCGTGGTGATGCTGGCCGGCTGCAGCCATGGCACGAGCGGACGCGCACACCCTGACATCGCCGGCTTCCTGAGGTTGCCGGTCGCGACACCGACGGCGTGCGCCGGAAAACAAGCCGGGACAACGGTCGGTCGAAAGTCGCCGTGGGTGGGCACGGTCGACGTCTCCGTCTTCATCTCGCCGAAAGCGCCGGCAGCCGTCGTACGACAGCTCGGCGACCAGCTGCGGTCCCTGCCACCGGTCGAGACCGTCTACTTCGAGTCGGCCGCCCAGGCCGTCGCCGAGTTCGCGCGGCTGTACACCTGCAGCGCGGACGTGCCCGCCAGCACATTGCCTGCGTCGTACCGACTTGTCTTGAAGACGATCACCCGACCGGCGCGCGATGACCTCGTGACGCAGATCCGTCGGCTCGACGGGGTCGACTCGGTGTCGTGTGACCCCTCCAGCCCGTGCCTGCCGGCTAGCCCGTGAGTCCGAGGTGGCGGCGGGCCACCTCTTCGACCTCGGACAGGCAGGGCTCTTGCCCGCGGGACGCGGCCAGGGCAACAGCCGCCGTGCGCACAACGCGGATGACGTCGATGACCGGCACTTCGCCGGCCTCCTCGGAAAGCCGAAGGGTCAGCACCAGATAGGCGGTCGACGGGTGATCCCGGTCGGGTTCCCGCGGCACGGGTCGCTCCATCCCCAGACGACGAATGACGACGGCCCGGGACAGGCAGGCCGGTGAAAATGCGGTGTCTTGAAAAGTTCGCCCGGCAGGCGCCCGCTTCCTGCCTTTTCCTCAGGACAAGTTCGTGGAGTGAGGTTCGGTGACAACGGGTAGTCGGTCCGGCATGACCGTGCCTCGCCTGGACGACTCGCCGATCCCACCGGTCTCGCCGGACCGCCGTCGGCGGGCCGCCATCGTCGTTTGCGGCCGTGCCGGTGATCGCGATGCCGCCCGGCTGTTGCTGGAAGCGCTCGGCCTTCTCGACGATCCGGAGATCCGCCGCTAGGTCGCGGGATCGGCGGCTCTCAGCCGCTCTCAGCCGCTGTCAGCCGCTCTCAGCGATCGAGGACGCCGCGAGGGCGGCCACCGCCCACGCGGCCGTGCTGGCTTCTGGACAGGATCGCGACAGCCCCTGCGGCGGCGCCGATCTCGATGAGGACCGTTCCGGCCCAGGGCAGGCCGGCCGCATGGCCGATGAGGATGCCGACGATCGAGCCGACCCAGCCGCAGCAGATGGTGGCGAAGACGCCGATGGGCTGATGACCCGGCAGCAGCAGGCGGCCGAGGGCGCCGAAGATCGCGCCGATGATCGCGGCCGAGATCACCTGCCAGATGGCCCAGCCGATCAAGGGCAGGATGACGAAGAGCAGGACCAGAACCGCGAAAACCGCGAAAATCACCATCTCAGCGTAGCCCTGCCCCTACGCTTCGCATATGGCCTTGACCCGTCGCGTGGCTGTGTTCTGTGCCACAACGGCCGTGGTCATTTCCGGACTTGCCGGACCTGCCACCGCAGACAACGCGACGCATCGGCTCCACCAAGCCAAGGCGCGCGCGGCAAAGCTGGATGCCACCGCGAAGCGCCAGGCCGCGCAGATCCAGGGCGCACGGACCAAGCTCGCGTCACTCGACGCGCAGGCCAACCAGGCGTTGGCGGCTCTGCAAGCAGCCGCCCAGTGGGCGGCCAAGATGCAGGCCGCCCAACAGGCCGCGCAGTCCGTCGTCGCCGCGGCGACCCAGCGCACCGAGCAGGCCCGGGCCACCCTGGACCAGCTGGCCGCCAACGCCTACCGCACGCAGGCGGCCGGCGGCACGTTCGCGGCGACGCTCACCTTGATCCGCACCGGCGACCCGTCCAGCGTCGTCGAAGGCCTGAACCTGCTCGACCAGGTCGGCAAGACGCAGTCGCAGGCGCTGGATGCCCTGCGACTCGCGCAGGCCCAGCAGCAGCACGCCGAGCTCGCCGCCGCGCAGGCGACAGCGTTAGCGGTGCAGGCCGAGCAAGGAGCGCGTACGGCGAAGAACGAGGCCGACGCCCTCGTTTCCCAGCAACAGAGCACGATCAAGACCCTCAATGCGTTGCTTGCCCGGACCAAGGCCGCCGCGGCCGCCGAGCATCACACCGCTGCCGTACTGGCGCACCAGATCGCTGTCGCTCGCGCGCGGGCCGCCGCGATCCGTCGTGCGCAAGCGTTGGCCGCGCGCAACATGCCCGTGGCGGGCTGCGACGGCGGCAGTGTCGCGGGCTATCCCAACGGTGATCTTCCGGTGGCGGCGCTCTGCCCGCTCTGGGGAGCACCCGGCGAGATGCTCCGCTCCGATGCGGCGGCGGCGTTCAACCGGATGAGCCAGGCCTTCAACGGTGCGTTCGGTGAGCCGCTCTGCGTCACCGCGTCCTATCGCACGTACCAGCGTCAGGTCGAGCTCTACGCGTCGATGCCGGCGGGTTACGCCGCCGTACCAGGCACGTCCAACCACGGCTGGGCCCTCGCCGTCGACCTGTGCGGCGGCATCCAGGTGGACAACTCCCCCGAGCACCAGTGGCTGCTCGACCACGCCGCCGAGTTCAACTGGTTCCACCCCGCCTGGGCGATGCCTGGCGGCGCCGGGCCGCACGAGCCCTGGCACTGGGAGTACGCCGGCTGACGCCTTTGGGCCGTCAGTGCGCTCCGGCTTCATGCGTGGCGTGGCCGACGGGCTCCAGCTGGAAGGTCGAGTGCTCGACGTCGAAGTGCCCGGCGAGACAGGCCTGCAGGTGGTCGAGCACGCGAGGCGCGCCGCCGTTGGAGAAGCAGTCGTCGGCGACGACCACATGCGCTGACACCGACGGCAGTCGCGAGCCCGACGTCCAGACGTGCAGGTCGTGTACGGCGACGACCTCTGCGGGCTCGAGCAAGTGGCGGCGAAGCTCGCCGAGATCGACATGTTCCGGGGCGGCTTCCAACAGCACTTTGCCCGACTCGCGCAGGAGCGCGACCGCGGAGCGCACCATGAGCGCGACGACGAACAATGCGGCGATCGAGTCGGCTTGGTGCCAGTGGGCCACGACGACGAGCACACCGGCCACGATGGTCGCGGCGAAGGCGGCCGCGTCCGTCGCGACGTGAGCGAACGCGCCCGCGATGTTGAGCGAGTCCCGGTCGGCCCGAGCGAGGACGAGCGTCGCGGCGACGTTGACGGCGAGCCCGATCGATGCGACGACGATCAACGGTGCGCCCGATACGCCGGAGGGATGGATCAGCCGTCTGATCGCCTCGGCCAGCACGACGGCCGACACGACCAGCAGCGTCACAGCGTTGACGGCGGCCGAGAGGACCTCGGCCCGAGCCAAGCCGAACGTCCAGCGCCCACCGGGCGGCCGCTGCGCCAACCGAAGCGCCGTGATTGCCATCACCAGCGACAGCGAGTCGGTGAGCATGTGGCCCGCGTCCGCGAGCAGAGCGAGCGACGACGCGAAGAGCGCGGCGATGACCTCGGCGACAAGGAACGACGTGATCAGCGCGCAGGCGATCGCGAGCAGACGCGCATCTCGCTGTGGCTGAACCGTCACGCCCCGAGTATCGCCTCCGCCGCGCCACCTCCCACTTCCAACGGCGGACGTGGCTGCACCACGACGTCGCCGTAGGCGGCACAGTGGTCGCATGCGCGACCAACCACACGTGGGCGCACCGACGCGACAGGCCGCTGTGCTCACCGCCATCGTCGAACTCGCCCCGTCGCTGCCCTGGATCGACGCCATCGTGCTCGTCGGCTCGATGGCGGACGACGAGGCCGACGCCTTGTCCGACATCGACCTCATCGTCGTCGCAAGCGAAGGTGCGTCTGCCGATGCATGGGCGGGGCGCCACCAACTCGCGGCGACCGGCGCGTTGTACAGCTGGGACGAGCGACCGGACGAGTCGCGCGAGATCGGCGCGCACCGTTGGCTGACCCCCGACATGGTTGTGGTCGAGGCGCTGATCGCGACCGCGAGCAGCGGTGTGCGGCTGGCTCGGCCCTGGCAACTCGTCTTCGGCGATGCCTCCGCTCCCGCCCGCCTCGTCCAACGCGCCCCGATCGCCCGATCCGAGCTCGCCCAGCGTGAAGCACACCCGGTGGAGGCGGCGTACGACGCCCTCCGGGCCGCGGTGCGAGCGGCAGCCGCGGGGGCCGACTGAGCCGGGGTGACCTCATTGCACGGCATGTGCGAATATCGCTAGAACCCCACGGTGGAGGAGACGACGAATGACCGCGTTGCTACCCGAGGCGAGCTCCGTCGACCTGTCCGACCTGGAGTTCTGGGCGCTTCCCCCGGAACAACGCGAAGCAGCGTTCGCCGCCCTGCGTCGCGACCGGCCGTTCGCGTTCTACGAGGAGCCGGAGGTGCCCTTCATGGAGAAGGGTCCCGGCTACTACTCGATCGTGCGGCATGCCGACGTCGAGGCCGTCAGCAGCCAGCCGAAGCTGTTCTGCTCCGGTGAGGGCGCCACCTCGATCGTCAACCTCCCGGCCGAGCTCAACGAGTTCTACGGCTCGATGATCAGCATGGACGACCCGCGACACGCGAAGATCCGCCGCATCGTCAGCAAGGCGTTCACGCCCAAGATGCTCGAAGCGGTCGTCGACAGCGTCGAGCTGCTCTGCGAGGAGATCCTGATCGACGCGCGCAAGGCTGCCGAGCAGGGCGACGGCACCTTCGATCTCGTGAAGCACATCAGCGCGCCGCTGCCGCTTCGCGTGATCTGCCGCATGATGGGCATCCACGACGCGGACGCACCGGTCGTGCTCGAGCAGACCAACTTCATCCTCTCGGGCGGTGACGAGGAGTTCATCACCGACGAGAGCCAGGCGTTGATGCAGATCATCCAGGCCGGCCAGACCCTCGCCGGGATCATGGAACGGCTGGCCGAGGAGCGCCGAGAAACGGCAACTGACGACCTGACAAGCGCGCTCGTTCGCACCGAGGTCGACGGCGAGAAGCTGTCCTACCAGGAGATCGCGTCGTTCTTCATCTTGCTCTGCGTCGCCGGCAACGAGACGACGCGCACGGCGATCAGCCACGGCGTCTGGGCGATGCACCAGTTCCCCGAGCAGAAGGCGAGGTGGATGGCCGACCCCTCGCTGGAGAAGACAGCTGTCGAAGAGATCGTTCGCTGGGCGTCCCCGGTGATCTGGATGCGGCGCACCGCGACACAGGACACCGAGGTCAACGGTCACAAGTTCAAGGCGGGCGACAAGTTGATCATGTTCTACAACTCAGCCAACCGTGATGAGAAGGCGTTCACCGACCCGTTCACGTTCGACCTCGGCCGCCAGCCGAATCCGCACTACGGGTTCGGCGCGCCGGGACCGCACTTCTGTCTCGGCGCCAACCTCGCGCGGCGCGAGATCGCCGTAGCGTTCCGGCAGATCTTCGAGAAGATGCCCGACCTCGAGGTCGTCGGCGAGCCCGATCGACTGAAGTCATCGTTCATCAACGGCATCAAGCGGCTGCCGGTGCGGCTCGGGGGCCGCGCGTGAGTGAGACGCTCCACGCACACGTCGACGAACAGGTCTGCGTCGGCACCGGCATGTGCGAAGCAACAGCGCCGGATCTCTTCGAGGTCGGTGACGACGGCACATCGCACGTGCTGCTCGACGTCGTCCCACCCGAGCTCGCCGCTGCCGCCCGCAAGGCGGCGGAGGACTGCCCGACCCGCGCGCTGACTCTCGGGGCCGGTTAGTTCGTCGGCCCGACGTTGGCCGACGGCAGCATCGTCCGACTGATGAGCTGCCAGTCGACTCCTCGGCGTTGCCAGACATCGGCGATAAGCCACTCGCCGTACAACCGCTCTGCCAGCTGCGTTCCGGTGTAGGTGACAGCCGCGGTCACAACAGCCATCGCTGAATGCACGAATGCATCCAGCGGCCGAGTGTCGATCCGTTCGAACTCGCTCTCGTCGAGCATGCGCTGGATCCACTCGTCGCGGTCGAGATGATCCCGCACTCCTGCCAAGATGAAGTCGTCGTGTAACAACGTCTCGAGCACGTGGCGACGACCCGCCAGCACCTGCTCATACACGTACGAAGTCAGCTGTTGGGCGCCGCTGTCGTCCACGCCCCGACCATACCTGTAGCGCGCTAAACATGTGTCATCGGCGCTACGGTGTCGCAGTGATCGATACCGCGACCGTAGATGCGCTCTACCGCTTTCCGGTGAAGTCGATGCAAGGCGAGACCGTCGATCGGGTCGAGGTCGGCGAGCGGGGAGTTGTCGGTGACCGAACCTTCTCGCTCGTCGACGTGGAGACCGCGCAGATCGCGAGCTGCCATCACCCGGACAAGTGGGGTCAGCTGTTGCACTGTCGCGCGTCGTGGGAGAAGGACCGCGTCGTCATCAGCCTTCCCGACGACGGCACCGTGACGACGGACCGCGATGGCGAACAGCGACTGTCGCAGCTGTGCGGCCGGGAGGTGCGGTTCGTCCGCGAGGCGCCCGAAGGCGCGACGTACGAGCTCGTGATGGCAGACGTTCCCGAGCACTGGCCGGCGCCGTTCGTCGAGCGGTCGCTCGGCATCACCGGCCCGGCCGCCGGTCGCGTCGCCAAGCTCGGTGTTGCCGTTGCCGCGCCGCCCGGTTCGCTCGTCGACGTGTCGCCGGTGCATCTGGTCGCGACGTCGTCGCTCGCTGCTTTGGCTGCCGGCGGTGGTGACACCGATGTACGACGGTTCCGTGCGAACGTCGTTGTCGACACGGGCACCGCGGCCGAGTTCGTGGAGGCGGACTGGAACGCTCGCCAGATCACGGTCGGCGGGGCGACGTTGACGGTCGTGATGCCGACGATGCGTTGTCTCGTGCCGACGCTTGCACAACGCGGCCTCGAGCGGCATCGCGACACGTTGGTTGCGTTGACGCGGGACAACCGGGTCGAGTTCGGTCCCGGGCGCTGGGCGAGCCTCGGCTCCTACGCGTCCGTCTCGACTCCTGGCGTCGTCGAGGTCGGCGATCCGGTGCGCGTGCTCTGAGTGTCAGCGAGCGGGTGCGGTTGGACACGCGCGCCCGGCTCATCCACCTTGACGATCGCCGTGGCAAAACGCGCTGTTGAGGCGGCGATCGTCAAGGTCGACGCAGTCACCGTCTCTGGTCGCCCGCCGCCCAGATGCGGCTACTTGGTGATGGCCACGCGAACGCCGAGACCGATCAGCACGGTTCCGGTGACCCGGTCGAGGGTGCGGCGCAGCCGAGGCCGCTCCAACAGGCGCCCGAGAGCGCCCACAGCGAGTGAGAACAACCGCCACCAGACGACGGCCATGACAAGGAAGACGCCGGCCAGCGTTGCGCTCGTGGCGATGCGCGGCTCTCCGGATGCGACGAACTGCGGGATGAGGGTCAAGAAGATCAGGCCGATCTTCGGGTTGAGCAGGTTGCTGACGAGGCCCTGCCGATAGGCGGACAGGCGGCTGACCGGCGCAGCAGAAGTTGCGACGACCGGCGACAGCGGCTCCGGACGACGACGCGAGTGCCACCAGGAGAGGACACCGAGATAGGTGAGGTACGCCGCTCCCGCGAGCTTGATGACCGTGAACGTGACGGCGGACGCGGCGAGCAACGCCGACAGGCCGAGCACGGCAGCGCCCGCCCAGACGCAGATTCCGGTGCAGCATCCGAGCCCGGTCCACCAGACGGCGGCAACCCCGCCGCGCACGCCGTTGCGAATGGCCAGCGCCATGTCGGGCCCCGGCACCACGGTGATGATGGCGACCACCAGGACAAACGGCAGCAGCAGATGCGGCACCTGACAAAGGTTATCGGCGACGAACTGTCGTCAGGCGGACTTCTTGCGAGGAGCGCGGCGTTTGGGCGGTGCAGTCGCGTGATCCGAGCGCTGGATCGCGGCGTCCGTCGTGCCGAGATAGCTAGCGACGACACGCGGGTCCTTGATGACGTCGCCCGGGCGGCCCTCGGCGATGACGCGACCGGACTCCATCGCGTACAGCCGGTCGGCAAGGCTCGTCACCAGCGGCATGTCGTGCTCGATGAGAAGCACCGCGAAGCCGAGCATCTCCTTCAGCCGCTGCAGCATCGGGCCGAACGCCTCGGTCTCCCGTTGCGCGATGCCGGCCGTCGGCTCGTCGAGCAGCAGCAGTTTCGGTTGCTGCGCGACGATGCACGCGAGGTCGACGATGCGCCGGGTGCCGGTCGACAACTCCCCCGCTCGCTTCTCGGCGAACGCCTGCAGCCCCATGAGCTCCACCAGCTCGTCAGCGGTGTGCCGCTTGGCACGTTCGTTGGGTACGGCGAGGCCGAACAACCCGGCGAGCAATCCGGTTGGCGCATGCCGTTCGAGCGCGACCATCAGCGTTTCGAGCACGGTGAGCCCGGGGTAGAGCCGTGCGTCCTGGAAGCTGCGGCCGAGACCGACGTAAGGCCGCAGGTCGGGCGCGAGCCGCGTGACATCGGTGCCGAACAACGTGATCGTGCCCGACGTCGGGCGCACGTAGCCGGAGACACAGTCCATGAGCGTTGTCTTGCCCGCGCCGTTGGAGCCGATCAGGCCGACCGTCTCACCCGCGCCCACCTCGAGGGAGACCGACTCGACGGCATGCACGCCACCGAAGCGCACGGTCAGCAGCTCGACCACCAGCGGCAGCTCGGTCGGACGGTCGGCGGCAAGCGTTTCGTCCAGCAGTGACGTCATGGCAGCGGCACCACGGTCCGGCCGCGCGCGACCGCCCACAGCTCGCGCAGCGGCGGGACGATTCGCGGGGGGCGCGGCAAGCCGTCGACGCGCCGCAGCACTCGCGTCACGAACACGTCGCGCACGTCGTAGACGAGGCCGGCAATCCCTCGCGGCATGAACAAGAGCACGAACAAGCCGCCGGCACCACCGACGAGGAACTGGATGAGCTGGCTTGCCTGGCTGCCGCGGAACAGGACCGGCAGGCCGAAGACCGCGAACGCCCCGAGCAACGCGCCCGGGATGGAACCGAGGCCGCCGATGACGGCCATCGTCACCATGGTGAAGCTGTTGTCCGGGGCGAAGTTCGTCGACACATACCGCTGCTGCGCGTAGGCGTAGACGACGCCGGCGCAGGCGGCGATGAAGCCCGCGATCGCAAAGGCAACGAGCCGCGCTCCGGTCGCGGAGATTCCACTCGATCGCGCTGCCTTGTCGTTGTCACGAACAGCGATCAGCATCCGCCCCGGACCGGAGTTGCGGAAGTTGCGGACGAGCAGTGTTGCGATGACGACGAGCGCGAGCCCGAACCAGTAGACGGCACGTTCACTGTGCAGCCGCGCCGGGCGCGGAAGGAACACGCCGGCCGGGTCGCCGACGATCCAGGACTGCTGGAACAAGAAGCCCTGCGCCAGCACCGCGAACGCGAGGGTCGTCACGGCGAGGAACAAGCCCTGGATCCGGATCGCAGGCAGACCGACGAGGACCGCGACAGCGGCACCGATCAGGCCGGCGACGATCGCGATCGCCCACCACTCGAAGCCGTGGGCGGCAAGGCGTTCGGCTGCGTAGGCGCCGACGCCGACCAGCGCGAACTGCCCCAGCGAGACCTGCCCGCCCCAACCGGTGAGAAGGCACAGCGACAGCCCGACGAGCGCATAGGAAGTGACCAGCGTCAGCAGGAACGTCTTGGCGCTCGTGTTGAGCCCGAAAACCGGAATGACTGGCGCCAGCACGGCGACCACGAGGCAGACGAGCGACGTGCCGATCGTCAGCCGCCGCACCGACGGTAGGCGCGCGGCGCGGCGCGGCACCGGTGTCGGCTCCGCGCCGAAGTTCATGCCGGAGCTTGCGTCCCTCGTTGCGCGGGAGAGCTCGCGCGAGCGGAGCAACAGGGCAGCCATGACGATGACGAACACGACGAGTTCGACCACGCCACCAGACGGCTGGTTGGCGAAGGTCACCGACTCGACGACACCGATGCCGACCCCCGCCGCGAAGGCGATCGGGAGGTTGGTCATCTTCGCGATGAGTCCGGCGGCAAGCGCACGGACGAGCAAGCTCGCACCTGAGCCGCCGACGAGGAAGACAGAGTCCTTCGGCGAGTGCAGGATCGCGGTGAGTGCACTGAGCAGACCGGCCACGCCCCATACGAGCGTCGACATCCGCTTGACCGAGATGCCGGCAAGGCGCGCGGCGTCCGGGTTCTCGGCTGCCGCACGAATTGCTTGGCCGTACGCCGTGAAGCGCAGGAATGCCGCGAGCGCGGCGACGAGCACAGGTACGACGAGAACGATGAGCAGGTCGTCGCCGTGCAGGTAGAGCGTGCCGACGTGAATCGAGGGATGGAACGGGAGCGGATAGCCGTTGTCGACGAGCTTCTGCTGGTCGGGGTTGATCTGGCGGATCAGGCGCGGGATCAACAGGAACTGCGCGAGGAAGATGCTCGCGACCATGAGGACCAGCCGCGGCGACCTGAACAACCGGCGGATGACCGTCAGCTCAACGATCAGCGCGAGCGCCACACCGGCGACGACGGCGACGAGAAGCGCGGGCAGGTAGGGCCAGTGCTCGTCGAGGACGAGCTTGCCCAGCAGCACCGAGGAGATGACGCCGATGTTGGCGTGCGCGAAGTTGACGAAGCGCTGCGCCCGGTAGACCAGCACCAACCCGATCGCAAGCGCGCCGTAGAGCAGACCTTGGATGAGGCCGAGGATGATGACGTCCAGCCCGATGTTCATCGGGCATCCTCGACGTCGAGATGCCTTGTGTTCATCGGGCATCCTCGACGTCGAGATGCCTTGTGTTCACCTGGCGGCGCCTTCGAGGAACACCGAGCGCAGCAGGTCGGGCCGGTCGAGAAGGTCGCGTGCCCCGCCGGTGAAGCGCACCTGACCCTTCTCCATGAAGACGGCGGTCGTCGCCAGCTCGAGAGCGACGTTGACCGACTGCTCGACGATGAGGACGGTCGTGCCCCTCGCGTGGATCTCGCGAACGATTGCGAACAACTGCTCGACGACCGCCGGCGCAAGCCCGAGCGAGAGTTCGTCGATGCACAGCAACCGAGGTCGGGTGAGGAACGCCTTGGCGAGCGAGAGCATCTGCTGCTCGCCACCGGACAGCGTTGAGGCAGCCTGGTTGCGCCGCTGCCCGAGGATCGGGAACCACTCCTCGATCTGCGCGACGTCGCGTTGCAACCGCTCGCGGTCCTTGCGGAACGCGAAGGCACCGGCGCGCAAGTTCTCGGTCACGGTCATGCCGGGGAAGACGGCGCGACCACCGGGCATCTGACCGATGCCGAGGCCGAGGATCTGCTCCGTCTCGAGGAAGGTGATGTCGATCCCGTCGTAGCGGATCGAACCCCGCGTCGGGTGCTCCAGTCCGCACACTGCGCGCAGCAGCGTCGACTTGCCGGCGCCGTTGGTGCCAAGCAGTGCGACAACCTCGCCTTCGGCCACGTCGAGGTTCACGTCGAACAGCACCTGGATGGGGCCGTAGCTGAAGTCGAGGTTGCGGATCTCCAGCAGCGCGCCGGCCGCGCTACGGCGGCGCTCTGCGGCGCGCACGGCCTCGACCACGTCCTCGGCGACGAGCGCAATGTCCCGGTTGACGTGGCGCGAGCCGACCGCGACAAGCACTCCCGCCAGCAGGCCGGGAGCGCCGAGAACAGTCATCGCGAACCGAGCGCTCGTCGCGTCGGCAATCGCGCCGAAGACGATGCCGCCGAGGAAGCCGCCCATCAGCAGGATGAAGATGCCGAGCAGGGCGAATCCGAGCGCGCGCAACGCCGGTGGGCTGGCTGCCGCGACTATCTGGCGGATGGGGGCGACCACGACCCCGATGCCGCCATTCGCGATGAACAACACGACGACGACCAGCGCGAGCGACGGCAGGTACAACGCGCCAGCCGCGACGACCGAGTAGACAGCGAAGCCGAAGCCGGCGAGGAAAAGTGGCCAGCTCGGCGCATGACGGAACAACCGGTCGCCGACCACGCCGCCGACCAGGAGTCCGGCGAGCAGGCCGACCCCCGTGATGGAGAAGACGACGCCCCGCTGGAAGGCACCCAGACCCCACTGGTCCTGGAAGTACTGGCTGATGAGAACCGGGCCTGACACCAAGCCGAAGCCGAGGATGCCGATGCCCAGATAGAGATAGCGCAACGTCCGGATGTCGAACAGTCGTCGCGCCCCCGTCGCGAAGGGCACCCGCACGGTCTCGCCGGTCTGAGCAAGCCCCTCGCGCATCAGCCGATCGGCAAGCTGCTCCTGCTCCATGCCGCCGCGTCGTGGCTCGTGCAGTCGAGCAACCCGGTAGGCGGCGACGACGCCGAGTGGAGTGATGAGGAAGAAGGCCCAGCGCCAGCCGACCGTGCCACCGATCAAGGTCGCGACTCCACCAGCGACGATGGGACCGATGATGCTCGCGAGTGGCGAGGCGCTCTGGTGCACGCCGTAGGCCCGGGCCCGGGCCTCGACCGGGTAGTAGTCGGCGATGAGGCTGCCATGCACGGGTTCGATCGCGGCCTGACCGAGACCGGAGAAGATCCGCACGAAGGTGAGCTGCACGGCGCTCGTCACGATTCCCGTGCAGAAGGTCAGGGCCGACCAGATGGTTGCTGCGATGGCGGCGAGACGGATGCGCCGGCCGCGATCGGCAAGGACCGCGAAGGGCACGGCGCCGGCGACGACCAGCACGGCGGACACACCGTTGATGCCGTCGATCGCCGCCTGGGAGAGATGGAAGGTGCGCTTGATGTCAGGCGCGAGCGTGATGAAAGCGGCGCGGTCGAGGTTGTCGATCAGATTCACCGCGAGCAGCGTGAACAGCGGCACGGCGCCGTAGCGCGCGAGGATGCGCCGGAGCGGCACCTCCTCGGCCGCGGCCTCGGACCGAGCCTCCGGCAGCGCTGCCGGCTCGGTCGTGGGGGCGGCGACTTCCGCTGTCTGGGTCAGGACACTCGCCGCCGATCAGTAGTAGTTCTTGAAACAGCCAGGGGCGAGCATGTGGAACTTCTTCGCCGCATAGTCGGCGTCGGCCTGCGCTTCGTACTCGGTGATCGCGAGGTAGTCGGCGCCGTCGAACTTGCCGGGCTTGAACATCGACGAGCAGTAGAGGCCCTGTTGCAACCAGTTGCCGGTGTATTCCATCGCCTCGCCCCATCGTTGTCGGGTTAGCTGCGTGCCGGCATGCATGGCGGCCTGGGCCCACATCAGGAGCTCGGAGCCGAGCCCCCAGTTGAGCACCGCTTGCGCCAGTTGGTTGTTGGGGTCGCTGCCCTCAGTTGCGTAGCCCTGCGGGTACTCATGCTTGTAGACCGAGTCAGCGAACTTCTGGTACGTGTCTTCCTTGTATTTCTTCGGGTCGGCGCCGGACAGCGTGGCGCCGACGCACTTGGTGCCGTTGTATTCGTTCGCGTCGTAGGCACTGGTGGTGAAGTCGGCACAGCCGAAGTATTCGTCGCTGTCGTTGAAGCGGGGGTGCCACTGCTGCTTCGACGCCTGCTGCAGGAACTGCGACTTGAAGATGAGGTTCATCTCGAAGATGACGAACGTGACGCCCTTCGACTGCATGTCGAGTACGGCGTTGGGGATCTGCGACAGCGCTTGCTGAGTGTCGCTGGCGAGCTTGACCACGTCGACCGGATGGATGCCGTCTGCGTTCAGCGAGGGCAGCAGCGACTTCTCCACCGAGGGCGCAACGTTGGGGATGTCGTGGTAGATGACGCCGACCTTGTCGGTTGGCCGCACGTAGCCGGAGGTCGACAGCCACTTTGCTTGGTTTTGCGCCAGGCGGTCCTTGTTCATGAACGTGCCCCAGAGATAGGGCGCGGCCTCCTGGTACCACGCCGCCGGTTCGGGGTCCGTGCTGATCAGCGGGGTGTGGTTCTCCTTGGTGATGCACAGCTGCGCGACTGAGTCATATCCGCCGGTGGTGAGGACCGAGAAGACCTTCTGGTCCTGCGTCATGGTCTTGCAGGCCGCCTGCATGTCGTTGACGTCGAGGACGTCGAAATCTTGCGTGTAGTACGTGAGCTTCCGACCGTTGATGCCGCCGTTGCGGTTGATCTCGTCGGTCCAAGCCTTGATGATCTCCTGCTGGTTTCCGGACAGGCCGGCCTTGAAGCCGGCAGCACCGAGCTCGCTCGTGTTGGCGATGAGGAAGCCGAGTTTGATGCTGTTCTTCGTGACGCCCTGGTCGGTCGCGCCTAGCGGCCCCGTGGACAGCTGACCGGACTTGTCGGTCGGGTTGAATCGCGCCGGCGCGTTCGGAGCCCGCGTGGCATAGAGACCGTGCGGGGTCGAGTAGTTGACGCCGGGCGCCCTGACTCCGGAACCCAACGTGCCGCCCGCGCCGTTCGTTGACGCCGCACCAGCCGCGCCCCCGTTGGCGGCCGTTGCACCGCCGGACGTGAGGCCGCCCACGGTGACGCCACCGCTGCCGTTGGCGCCGCTGGCTCCGGCCCCTCCGTCGGGCCCGTTGGCGACGGTCTGTGCCTGGCTGGCAGCGGACGACCCATCGCTGTGCGCGACGTAGCCGAGCGCCGCGGCGATCAGCGCGAGACACATGCCAAAGACGACCGACTGCATGTGCAGCCCCGGGCCGAATGCGTTGTTGTTTCCGCTGTTCCTGGCTCTGAGCGGCAGCATTGCCATCTCCTCGCACCGGCTCGAAACCGTACCTGACGAACGTCTCAGGTGACGCTAGAGTCAGGCCCGCTGTCCGTCAACGGACGTAGGAGGGGCGCTTGCGCGAGCGCGTTCGCGACATCGATCGGCCCGTGTTGGCCGCCCTTCGCACGCGTGTCGAAGCTCCGGTACGCCGTGAGGACGGCGCTGAGGTCCCCCTCGGGGCGCGTGGTGCACGCACGCGCGCAACACTGCTGACCGCGGCCTACGACGTCTTCCGCGAGCACGGGTTCCAGAACTCGTCAGTGGCTCTGATCGCGGAGCGAGCGGGCGTCGGCACCGGCACCTTCTACCAATACTTCCGTGACCGCACCGACGTGCTCGGCGAGCTGGTCAACGCCGGCATCTCGCTGCTCGTCGAGTCCGGCAAGATGCGCTGGCGGCTGAAGGACGGCCGCGCCGGCTTGCTGCGGATGCTGACCCGCTTCGTCAGCGGCTATGCCGAGCAGGCGGCCTTCTGGGCGATGTGGGAAGAGGTCACCCACACCAACGAGCGCCTGGCCGCCGTGCGCCGCGACCTGTCGCGGATGCTCGAGGAAATCGTTGCCGTCGAACTCCGGCGAGGGCGCGACCGCGGCCTGTTGACGACACCGGACGACATAGAGGCGACCGCCCGCGCGCTGACGGCGATGGTCGACCGCTTCTGCTACATGACCTACATCTTCGATCCCGCCGAACCACCCATGCCGGCCGGGGACGCAGCAGAGTTGCTCACCGAGCTCTGGGTCCGCGCGATCGCGCTCGACTCCACCTGATCGCTGCTCAAAGGAGAAGACGATGCATGACCTGGTCATCCGAGGTGCCACCGTTGTCGACGGCACCGGCGCGCCGGCGCGCACAGCGGACGTCGCGGTCGACGACGGTGTCATCGTCGCGGTCGATGGCAAGGCCGCCGGCGGCAAGCGCGAGATAGACGCCGACGGGCTGCACCTGCTGCCCGGATGGGTGGACATCCACACCCACTACGACGGCCAGGTCACCTGGGACCCGGACCTCTCTCCGTCGAGCTGGCATGGCGCGACAACCGTCGTCATGGGCAACTGCGGCGTCGGCTTCGCGCCGGTGAAGCCGGGCGGCGAAGGCTTCCTCATCGAGCTCATGGAAGGCGTCGAGGACATCCCCGGCACCGCCCTCTACGAAGGAATCGACTGGCAGTGGGAGACGTTCCCGCAATACCTCGACGCGCTCGAGCGCATGCCGCGGGTGCTCGACGTAGTGGCGCAGGTGCCGCATGCGGCGCTGCGCGCCTACGTCATGGGCGAGCGCGCACACGAGGACCCCGACGACAACGAGATCGAGCAGCTCGCGAAGCTGACCGAGGAGGCCTTACGGGCCGGAGCCGTGGGCTTCACCACCTCGCGCACGATCCTGCACAAATCGAAGCACGGTCTCGTGCCGGGCACGTCCGCGGCGCCGGAAGAGCTGCTGGCGATCGCTGACGCCGTACGGCGAGTGGGCCGCGGCATCATCGAGATCGTCGCCGACAACGCCTTCCGCGACCCGGAGCGCCAGTGGATGGTGGAGGTCGCCCGGCGCACGGGCATGACCGTGACCTACGCGCTGGCGCAGGAGCCGTGGGACGCGCACTCCTACAAGCAGGCGCTGGCCGACGCCGAGAGCCTGCATGCCGAGGGGCTCAACCTCGTGCCGCAGGTGTCGTGCCGCCCGACCGGCATGTTGTTCGGGCTGCAGTCGTCGCTGCACCCGTTCATGACGCATCCGACCTACGCCGGCCTCGCACACCTGCCGGTGGCCAAGCGGGCGGCCGAGCTGCGCCGCCCGGAGGTGCGCGCGCAGCTGCTGGCGGACAAGCCGGGCACCACTGACATGATCGCGCTGGCGTTGATGTCGCGGTGGGACCAGATGTTCCCGCTCGGCGACCCGCCGGACTACGAGCCCGCGCCCGAGACCAGCGTCGGAGCAGTCGCCGCCGCGTCCGGACGTCGGCCCGAGGAAGTTGTGCTCGACATGTTGCTCGAGCGCGACGGCACGGCGTTGCTGTTCGCGCCGCTCGCGTCGTACGTCGAGTTCAACCACGAGGCCATCCGCGAGATGATGACCCACCCGCGCACCGTGCTCGGCTTGTCCGATGGCGGCGCGCACTGCGGACTCATCTGTGACGCGAGCATGCCGACCTACCTGCTCACGCACTGGGTGCGCGACCGCACCCGTGGGCCGCGACTGCCGATCGAGCAGGTCGTCTCGTTGCAGACGTCGCGCACCGCTCGCACCTACGGGCTCACCGACCGCGGCACGATCGAGACCGGCATGCGCGCCGACATCAACCTCGTCGATCTCGACGGACTGCGGCTGCACATGCCGGAGATGGTGTTCGACCTGCCTGCCGGTGGTCGTCGTCTGGTGCAGCATGTCGATGGCTACGTCGGAACATTCGTCGCCGGCGTGCAAACGCTCGCCAACGGCGTGCTCACCGGAGAGCGGCCCGGGCGGTTGGTACGCGCGGGCCACTGAGTTCATGGCTCCCACGCGATCGGCCGTCCGCGCGCTTCGCCGGCGTCCGATGCCGACCTGGTGGCGAGACGCGAAGCTCGGCATCTTCGTGCATTGGACGCCGGCCTCGGTGCCGGCGTACGCGCCGACGGACCACGAGATCGGCGAGTTGTTCGCGTCGGATCGCCCGGACGCGCTCGCCGCTGCGCCGTACTCGGAGTGGTACGAAAACTCGCTGCGCTTCCCCAACAGCCCGGTCAGTGACTATCACCGAGAACACTACGGCGACCGCGGCTACCGATCGTTCGTCGAGGACTGGGAGCAGGCGCTCGACCAGTGGGACCCGACCGCGTGGGCGTCCCGCTTCGCGGCCGCCGGCGCGAGATACGTCGTGCTCGTCACCAAGCACATGGACGGCTACTGCCTTTGGCCGTCGAACGTGCCGAACCCGCACTCGTCGCACGCACAGTGCCCACGTGACGTCGTCGGAGAGTTCGCGGAAGCGGTGCGCAGCGCGGGCATGAGGTTCGGGCTCTACTACTCCGGCGGCCTGGACTCGACGTTCAACGACCACGCGCTGGGCACGTTCTCGGATCTGATGCTCGCTCAACCGCGTGGTGACTACGTCGCCTATGCCGAGGCGCAAGTGCGCGAGCTGATCGATCGCTACGCACCGAGTGTGTTGTGGAACGACATCTCGTGGCCGGCGCCGCTGGACCAGCTGGCGGAGCTGATCGACTACTACTACAAAGCGGTGCCCGACGGCGTCATCAACGACCGCTTCGTCCCGTGGTCGCGCGCCTGGCCGCTGTTGCAGACCCGTCCCGCTCGCTGGGCGATCAACCGGGCGGTGCGCAGCGCAAACCGACGTGGCAACGGCTTCGTTCCACCGGCACCACCGCTGTACGACGTACAGACCCCGGAGTACTCCGTGTTCGACACGATCCAGACCAAGTCTTGGGAGTGTGTGCGGGGCTTCGACAAGAGCTTCGGCTACAACCGGGCGTCCACCGAGGCCGACTTCCTGAGCCGGCGCGACCTGCTGTGGATGGTGTGTGACATCGCATCGAAGAACGGCAACCTGCTCATCAACGTCGGTCCACGTGGCGAG
>Ga0157369_10000583_pt1 | contig 47654 bp, 46 predicted proteins | sample C25metaG_FD_113461 | JGI IMG/M metagenome (GOLD analysis project Ga0157369, IMG submission 113461) | Corn rhizosphere microbial communities from Kellogg Biological Station, Michigan, USA - C2-5 metaG | ecosystem: Host-associated > Plants > Roots > Rhizosphere > Soil | place: USA: Michigan... | reverse complement strand
GTTGCGCGGCGAAGGCTTCGCGGTCGATTGGGTGCAAGACGGCGAGGCCGCGCTGACCGCGGCGGGCGCCGAGACCTACGATCTCGTCCTGCTCGACTTGGGCCTGCCCAAGCGCGACGGGCTTGACGTGTTGCGCGCATTGCGCGCGCGCGGCAATGCGCTGCCGGTGTTGATCGTGACGGCGCGCGACGCCGTGGCCGATCGCGTGAAGGGGCTCGATGCCGGGGCCGACGACTATCTCGTCAAACCGTTCGACCTCGACGAACTCGGCGCGCGCATGCGCGCGCTCATTCGACGCCAAGCCGGCCGGTGCGAGTCCGTGATCCGCCACGGCCCGCTGACGCTCGATTCGTCCGCGCACCAAGTGACGCTGGACGGCGCGCCGGTCGCGCTCTCGGCGCGCGAGTTCGCGTTGCTCGAAGCGCTGCTGGCACGGCCCGGCGCGGTGCTCTCCAAAAGCCAGCTCGAAGAGAAGATGTACGGCTGGGGCGAGGAGATCGGCAGCAATACCGTCGAGGTGTACATTCACGCGCTGCGCAAGAAGCTCGGTGCCGATCTGATCCGCAACGTACGCGGCCTTGGCTACATGATCGCGAAAGATTAGGGCGATCAGCGCGACGCTACGCACTGCAACGCAAACCGAGGAACCGACGTCTCGATGCAATCCATTCGCCGTCAATTGCTGTTTTGGCTGCTCGGAATCGTGCTGGCCGGCGTGGGCCTGGCCGGCTGGCTCATTTACCGGCAGGCCTTGGCCGAGGCCAACGAGCTGTTCGATTACCAACTGCAGGAAATCGCCGCTGCCTTGCCGTCCGAGCCGTTCGCGCAGATTTTCGGCGCGCACAACGATGCCGACGAAGGCATCGTCATTCAGATCTGGAGCCGCACGGGCGCGCTGATGTACTACTCGCATCCGCGCGCGCCGCTCGCCCCGCGCGCCGAGCTCGGGTTTTCGACCGAGCGCACCGACCGAGGCGATTGGCGCGTGTACGGCGCCATTGTCGGCGATAACGTCGTGCAACTCGCGCAGCCGTTGTCCGTGCGCAATCGTCTCGCGGCCAACGTCGCCTTGCGCACGTTGTGGCCGCTGATCATCTTGTTGCCGTTTCTCGGCGCGGCCGTTTGGGGCGTCGTCGGGCGCGGGCTCGCGCCGCTCGCGCGCGTCACGCGCGCGCTCGATGCGCGCCGGCCGGAGGCGCTCGACCCGCTGCCCGATGCGCGGCTGCCGCTCGAAGTGCGCCCGCTCGTGCGCGCGCTGAACGGCTTGCTCGCGCGCTTATCGTCGGCGCTGGACACGCAACGCGCGTTCGTCGCCGACGCCGCGCACGAGTTGCGCACCCCGCTCGCCGCCGTGCAGATTCAATCGCAACTCGTCGCGCGCGCGCAAGACGCCGATGCGCGCAAAGAGGCGCTGGCCGACTTGCAGGCCGGTGTCACGCGCGCGACGCGCTTGGCCGAGCAACTGCTCGCATTGGCGCGGGCGGAGCCCGATGCGAACGCCGTCAAGGAAGCCGTCGATTTGCGCACGCTGCTCGCCGATTGCGTCGCCGCACACGCGCCCATCGCCGAGCGCCGCGGCATCGATCTCGGCTTCGAGCAGGCGCAATCGGCCACTGTGTCGGGCGATGCCGATTCGCTGCGCTTCATGTTCGGCAATCTGCTCGACAACGCCGTCAAATACACGCCCGCCGGCGGCCGGATCGATGTGACGCTGTGCGCGCAAGCCGACGGCAGCGGCGCTTGCGTGCAGATCGCCGACAGCGGGCCGGGCATTCCGGCCGATGAGCGCGACCGCGTATTCGACCGCTTTTATCGCGACGCGTCGGCGCGGGCGCGCACCGACGTCTCGGGTAGCGGGCTCGGACTCGCGATCGTCAAGCGCGTCGCCCGGCAGCACGGCGCCGCGATCGAACTCGGCGATGCGCCGCTCGGCGGCCTGCTCGTCACCGTGAAGTTTTCCTGAGGTGGCGGCGCGAGCCGGTCGTGCGGATGTCCTGTTTCGTTTTCGGCTCGGCAATCGGACCGTTTCACCGTTAAGTCTCCTTTAAGCCAGCGCTTTTACTCTGCCTCACATCAAGCAAGGAGGCCTTTCCTATGAACGCAAGAACGCTCTCTCGCGGCGCCGTGGCGATCGCCGTCGCCGCCGCGCTCTCGGCCGGCTATGTGGCCGGCACGCGTCACGCCGATCCGCAAATCATCACGGCTGCGCAAGCCGCCGCGATGATGCCGGCCGAGGCGGCCGCCAAAACGGGTATCCCCGACTTTTCCGGGCTCGTGGAAACGTACGGGCCGGCCGTCGTCAACATCAGCGCGAAGCATGTCGTCAAGCAGACGGCGCGCCGCTCGATGCAGCAGTTGCCAGTCGATCCCAGCGATCCGTTCTATCAATTCTTCAAGCGGTTCTACGGCCAATTCCCGGGCTTCGGCGGTAACGGCGGTAACGGCGGCAACGGCGGCGAAGATGGCGGCGGGCAAGACGACACGCCTAGCGCGAGTCTCGGCTCGGGCTTCATCATCAGCAACGACGGCTACATCTTGACGAACGCGCACGTGGTCGATGGCGCCAACGTGGTCACGGTCAAGCTGACGGACAAGCGCGAGTTCCGTGCGAAGGTGGTGGGCGCCGACAAGCAGTCGGACGTGGCGGTCCTCAAGATCAGCGCGTCGAATCTGCCCACCGTGAAGATCGGCGATCCGAATCAGAGCAAAGTCGGGCAATGGGTGGTAGCGATCGGTTCGCCGTACGGCTTCGACAATACGGTCACCTCGGGCATCATCAGCGCGAAGGCGCGCTCGCTGCCCAATGAGAACTACACGCCGTTCATCCAGACCGACGTGCCGGTCAACCCGGGCAACTCGGGTGGCCCGCTGTTCAATCTGCAAGGGCAGGTGATCGGGATCAATTCGATGATCTACTCGCAGACGGGCGGCTTCCAAGGGCTCTCGTTCGCGATTCCGATCGATGAGGCGATGCGGGTCAAGGACGAGCTCGTCAAAACCGGTCATGTGAGCCGCGGCCGGCTCGGCGTGGCGGTGCAGGGCGTGAATCAGACGCTGGCCGATTCGTTCGGCCTGCAAAAGCCCGTAGGCGCGCTCGTCAGCTCGGTCGATCCGGGCGGTCCGGCGGCCAAGGCGGGCTTGCAGGCCGGCGACGTAATTCTGGGCGTCAACGGCTCGCCCGTGAACGATTCGACCGATCTGCCCTCGCAGATCGCCGCCATGAAGCCGGGAGCCAAGGCCACGCTCGATGTCTGGCGCGACAAGAGCAAAAAGCAGCTAACCGTGACGCTCGGCTCGCTGTCCGATACGAAAGTCGCCGATAGCGGCGGCCACGCCACCGAACAGGGCCGCCTCGGCGTCGCCGTGCGCGCGCTCACGCCGCAGGAGCGCAACGGCACGTCGCTCTCGCACGGGTTGCTCGTGCAGCAATCGAGCGGTCCGGCGGCGAGCGCGGGCATTCAGCCCGGCGACGTGATTCTCGCAGTCAATGGCCGCCCGGTCACGTCCGTGGAGCAGTTGCGGCAGGTGATCGCCAAGGCCGGTAACAGCGTCGCACTGCTGATTCAACGCGACAACGCCCAGATCTTCGTCCCCGTCGATTTGGGCTGAACCTGGCGCGCGCCCTCCCACAGCGGGAGGGTGCGCGGGAACGGGCCTTGCTCGCCCGTTCCTTTGAGCGCCGCGGTCGTCGAGTCGGTTGATCGACGACGGGCGCACGATCTAAAAGGAGCGATGCTATGAAAACGCGAATGAACAAGAAAACCGTCCTCGCCGCGGCTTTTGCCGCCCTCTCGCTCGGTGTGACGGCCGGAGCATTTGCGCAGAGTTCCGGCGTCGTCGGCGGCACGACCACCGATATGACGAGTGCCGGCAACGAGAACGGCGGCGGGATGCCGCAAATCCAGCACGAGGGCGACATCGCTTATGTGTCGGGCGGCGTGGGCAGCGACGAATCGGCGGCACTCAAGCGCGCCGAACGTCAATGGCCGCTCGCGATGCGCTTCACGGGCCCAGGCGCCGATTACCTCGCCGACGTTCACGTGCGCATCGTAGGCCCGCACGACGCGGAGGTGCTCAAAGCCGATGCCAAGGGCCCTTACATGCTGGTGAAGCTGCCCCCGGGCACCTATACCGTCCACGCGCGGTACAAGGACGAGGACCAAACTCGCCAGGTTCATGTCTCCAAGGGGCCGGGCGCACGCGCCGATTTTCACTGGAATACGCAGTAGTAGACGCAGCCGCGCACAGTCTGGTCGCCACGCGGCCCGACTTTCGCACATAATGAAGCCACGGGCGCCCGCTCGTGGCTTTTTTGTGCATCGCACACGGGCACCCGGCATACGCCTTGCGGGAGGAACTGCCATGACGAATGCCGATGCCGCACACCGAGTTGAAATCGAGCCGAACTGCCATCGTTTGCGCGTCATCCATGGCGGCATCACCATTGCCGACACGCGGCGCGGGTTGACGGTGAAGGAAACGGGCTTGCCCGACGTCTTCTATTTTCCTCGCGAAGACATCAACATGACGCGCCTGCAACGGTCGCAAAGCAAGTCGCACTGTCCGTACAAGGGCGATGCGTCGTACTTCCATTTGCTGACCGAGGAGAACGGTCCGGTCATGGATGCCGCCTGGAGCTACGAATCTCCGTTGTCCGGCGCCGAAGCGATCAAGGATTGTCTCGCGTTCTATTCGTCGCGCGTCGATCGCATCGACCAGACTTCCTAGCCGCGGCGACGGCCATCGAGGAACCGCCATGGAATTGACCGACGCGCTGCGCATCCCGCTCGCCCCGTCAGCGGTCCGCGAGGCGTTGCAGGACATCGCGTTGTTGCGGGCGAGCCTCGAAAATTGCGAAGCGTTCAGCCGGTTGCCGAGTGGCGAGTATGCGCTGACGCTGACCGTGCCGCTGGGGCCGCTGCGTGCGCGCTACGAGGTGCGCGCGCATCTTGCCAGTTCCGACGCCCGGCAGATCGGCGGGCAAGGCCCGCGCGATACCGATTCGCTGCATCGCACGTTGAACTTCAAGGCTTGCGCGGCGGGCGTCGGGTCGCTGCGCGGGCAGATCGACGTGACGCTCTCGGATGGCGAGCCTGTCGAAGCGGGTGGCGAACGGACCGGCGAACAGGCGGGCGAGCGGGCGGGAGAGGCGAATGAAACGCGCATCGACTATTCGGTTTGGGCGACGCTGACGGGGCCGCTTGCGGAGTTGCCGCCGCGGCAGATCGAAAACGCGCTTCACGATCTCGCCGACGATTTCTTCGCCGAATTCTGCGCAGTGGTTGAAGCCAAACATGGCAGGCGTGCAAACCGTGCCACGGGCGGTGCGCGGCGTCAGCATATATTTCTCAGGCCGATCAGCCTCGCGGGCCATGGACGCAAGTCCTGGGAAAACCATGCGGCGGCCGCGCTCGGCGGCAGGGCCGCGGGCACGCTGGCGTCGCTGCGCGGCGCTCACGGGCTGCATCGCGCGTCGCCGCCTCAGGCGATGCCGGCCTGGGCGTGGGTGGTGGCTGTCGTGCTCGTCGCCGTGTTGCTCTACGCCTCGCACTGGTTCACCTGACCCGGCGAGGCCGTATCCGGGCACAGCACGTCACGTCCCCCGGAATTCACGCCGGTAGTTCGATGGCGAGGTCTTGAAGGCCTCGGCGAAATGCTGGCGCAATGAGACAGCCGAACCAAAGCCGGCCGCCTCGGCGATGCCGTCGATGCTCTCGGCGGTGGTCTCGAGCAATTGCTGCGCGCGAGCGAGCCGTGCGGCGAGCAGCCATGCCCCCACGGTCGTCCCTGTCGCCGACTTGAAGCGCCGCGTGAACGTGCGGCGGCTCATCAATGCGCGCTCGGCAAGAGAATCCAGCGAATGCGATTCGCCCAGGTTTTGCTGCGCCCATTCGAGCAAAGCCGACAGGCGATCGTCGCGCGCATCGACGCCGACGGGCTGCTCGACGAATTGCGCTTGATTGCCCTGGCGATGCGGCGGCACGACCAGGCGCCGTGCGACATAGTTGGCCGCGCGCGCCCCGCAGCGGCGGCGCAGCAGATGCAGGCAGCAATCGAGACTGGCGGCCGTGCCGGCCGACGTCAGCACGTCGCCGTCGTCGACATAGAGCACAGCCGCATCGACGCGAATCGACGGGTACCGGCGAGCGAAGGTCTCGGCCCAGGCCCAATGGGTCGTCGCGGGCCGGCCGTCGAGCACGCCGGCTGCGGCGAGGACGAAGGCGCCCAGGCACAGCCCAACCATCAGCGCGCCGCGTGCGTGCGCGGCGCGCAGTGCGGCGAGGAGCGCGTCGTGCGGTGTCTGGCGTGCGTCGCGCCAGCTCGGCACGATGACGATGTCGGCCTCGTCGATCGCATCGAGCCCGTGCGGCGCGGCGATCGTGAAGCCTGCCGTCGTACGAAGCGTGCAGGGCTCGACCGCGCAGACGCGCAGATCGAAGCGCGGCACGTCGCCGTCGCCGTAGTCTTCGCCGAAGACGAGGCAGGGCACGGACAGATGAAATGGGCTGATGCCGTCGAACGCGACCACGGCGACGACGGGCGGGCGATCGGGCAAGCGTGCAATGAACGTCAAGGCGGCACTCCGGGCACAAGGCGAGCGAAATCAAAAACACAATCACAATCAAGCAGTCGGGAAGCGAATTGGCCCGATTCTATCGGTATCTGGCATTAGGGCCACTGTAAAAGCCTGAGCGATCGGGGAACAATGAGGCCCATCCCGTCGCCGCGCCGCTAGCGTCCAACAGCGAGGCGACGTCCTTCAGTCAAGCATCGAAAGGAGTTGAGCCATGACCACGTCCCCGCGCCGCGCACTGATCGTCATCGACGTTCAAAACGAATACGTCACCGGCGATCTGCCGATCGAATACCCGCCGCTGCAAGTTTCGCTGGCGAACATCGGCCGCGCGATCGACGCCGCGCATGCGCAACGCGTGCCGGTGATCGTCGTGCAACATTTGTCGCCGTCCGGCGCGCCGCTATTTGCGCGAGGTTCCGAGGGCGCCGCGTTGCATCCCGTCGTCGCTAGCCGCCCCTATGATCACTTGATCGAAAAGGGCCTGCCAAGCTCGTTCGCGGGCACGGACCTGGCCGATTGGCTCGCCGCGCGCGAGATCGATACGCTCGCGGTCGTCGGTTATATGACGCAGAACTGCAACATATCGACCGTGCTGCATGCGTCCCATGCGGGGATGAAGGTCGAGGTGCTCGTCGATGCGACGGGCGCGCCGTCGTACGAGAACGAGGCGGGCTACGCAAGCGCGGAAGAAATCCACCGCACGTTCTCCGTCGTGATGCACGCGCGTTTTGCAGCGGTTGTCGGCACGGACGATTGGATTGCAGCGGTGAACGACGGCAAGCCGCTTGCGGGCGGCTCGATTGCGGCGTCGAACAAGAAGGCGCGCTCGCGCGCGGCGGTCACCGCTTGAGCCGGCCGTGCGGCTAACGGTCCGATCGATGAGGGGGGCGCCGCATAGAGAGCGCACGACGAGACGGCAAGAGTGCATCATGAACGCTTATTGCGCGGTAGTGTCGGACGGGCTAACCGCCAAATCGTCTGTTCGATTTTTTTTGGGAGCGTCGAAATGAAAACGTGCCGTCGTCTTTATTCGCGAGTGGTCGTCGCCAGTGCGATCGCCGGTTCCTCGGCATTGGCGGGCGTGGGCGTCGCGCACGCCGAGGACAGCGCGACCAGCATGCCGGTATCGTTCAAGCCGGCGCAGCGAACGATCGATGCCTACGCGGTATTCGGCGATGGCGCCGCGAGCCAGGGCGGCGACATGCATTGGCGCGCCTACGAAGTCGGCTTTGGCGATGCGCTCACCGACCACCTCTCGGTCTTCGTCGCGTATTTGAACGAGGGGCATCCGACCGACCATCACCGCGACGGCTTCGCCGCGCTGGGCGCTTTTCGCTGGCCCATCGGCGAGCGCGTCGCGTTGGAGTTGTCGGCGGGACCGTACTTCAGCATGGACACGACGCACGTCGAGAATGAACCGCGCAACGAAAAGCGATGGGGCGTGCGCGCCTCGGCGGCCGTGCGGTACTACCTCGTTCCCAACGGCTTCTTTCTCAAGCTGCAATACAACCACGTCCAGATGATCGACGGGTTCAATTCCGACGCGGTGCTGTTCGGCATCGGCTCGGATTTCGGCGGCGATCCTAGCCCGGCGCTATCGGACGGCAAAACTCAGGTAAGCGTTTGGGCCGGAACCTCGCAGACCAATCGCCCCCAAGTGCCGATGGAAAAAGGCTACATGGTCGAAGTCAAGCGGCCGATCGACAACGCCTGGGCGTATTCGGCAAGCTTGATTTACGAGGGCAACAACGGCGTGGCGGGCAGGAGGGGGGGCGCGGCGCAAGTCTGGTACGTCGCGCCGCTCAAAGGCGGATGGACATTATCGGCAGGCGTCGGTCCGTACCTCTCTTACGATCGCGACGAGTCGTCGAGCAAGACGCGGCTCAACGCGTTGCTGAGCGCCCAGGCGACCTACCAGGTGACGAAGGATTGGGCCGCGGCGGTACGGTTCAATCGCGTCGCGACCGGCAACAACAAGGACCAAGACATGTTCATGGTGGGCTTGGCGCGCAACTTCTAGCGCGACCCGTCGCGTACGGCAGACCCGCCCCGCCGTGGCGCGTGCCCAGGTTCAGCCGTTCACCGCATGGGCCGGCTTGCGCAGCGCCGCGCTCGTGCGCAGGGCGTCGATGCAAGCGTCGATGAACGCATCGGTGTGCGAAGCGAACTCGACCGAAGCGGGCAGCAGCAGCGTGTCGCGCAAGCACCCGCCCACGACGGCGTGCAGATAGAGCGCGCTGCGGCGCGTATCGAGGTCGGCGGGCAGTTGCGCCTTTTCGACCGCGAGCAGCAAGTCCTGCTCGATCTTGCCGACGCCTTCGCGCATGCTGGTCTGGTGACGTTCTTTGACCGGCCCCATTTCGTCGACGAATTCGCATTTCAGAAACAAGATGTCGAACACGCGCCGGCGCCGCCCGTCGTCGGATGCCGCATGCAAACACCATTTCAAGACCGTCGTGAGGCGGGCCAGCGGATCGTCGCCGTCGAGGTCGTCGGGCCGTGCGCCGAGCTCGTCCAGCGGTAACAGCACGCGGTCGAACATGGCCGTGAACAAGTCCCCCTTGTTGGCGAAGTGCCAGTAGATCGCACCCCGCGTGACGCCCGCCTGCGCGGCGATATCGGCGAGCGACGTACGCGATACGCCCTTGTCGTAAAAGACCTGCTCGGCCGCATCCAGGATGCGATTGCGCGTTTGCAGGGCTTCTTCCTTCGTTCGTCTGACCATTTTGCGATGCCCGTGGCGTGGGCGTGAAAGCGCGGAGGAGACCGCTGCCGGCTGCTTTGCTACGAATTTGCCCGAAGAGGCAGGCGCAGCGCGGGCCTGGAATCTTGTGTAACAGATGCGATTTTACATACAGTCGAGTATGTATATACAATACGCCGCAGCGTTTGAAGCGCGGTGGGTGAAATCGCGGGTAATATCGTCAGTCGTTTATGCGCGTAAGCCGGCCGTCGTTTGCCGCCGCTCGCGCGCTCCTTGCGCGGCTCGCGCGGCGCCCCCGACGCGGGGCGCGTGCGAGCCTCGCCCATCGGCTGATATCAAGCGTCAAGCGTTTCGCGACGAACCGTCGCGCCGCGCGCCTCGCGGGGGAAGAGGCGCGACAGGATCATTTCGTTCCCAGTCAATAGACCAGAGGTTGCTCCATGCGTGTCCAACCGGTTCCATTTCGCTTAATCTGCGCCGCGACGGCGGCTGTCGCGCTCGCAGCGTGCGGACAGAAACCCTCGGCGCCACCGCAGCAAACACCGGAAGTCGGTGTCTTCACCGTCCAGCCGAGCGCCGTGCCGGTGGTCACCGAACTGCCGGGCCGCACCGGCGCGTTTCTCGTCGCCCAAGTGCGCGCGCGCGTGGACGGCATCGTGCAGCGGCGCGAATTCACCGAAGGCGCCGAGGTGAAGGCGGGCCAGCGGCTCTATAAGATCGACCCGGCGCCCTATCAAGCCGCGCTCAACAGCGCGAAGGCGACGCTCGCCAAGGCGCAAGCCAATCTCGCCACCACGACTGCGCAGGCCAATCGCTACAAGGTGCTCGTTGCGGCGAACGCCGTCAGCAAGCAGGACTACGACAACGCGGTGGCCGCGCAAGGTCAGGCGCAGGCCGACGTCGCCGCCGGCAAGGCCTCGGTGGAAACGGCTCAGATCAATCTCGGCTATACCGATGTCGTCGCGCCGATCTCCGGCCGCACGGGCGTCTCCCAGGTTACGCCCGGCGCCTACGTGCAGGCGAGCCAAGCGACGCTGATGGATACGATCCAGCAACTCGATCCGATGTACGTCGATTTGACGCAATCGAGCCTCGATGGCCTGAAGCTGCGCCGCGACGTGCAGGAAGGGCGCTTGAAAACCACCGGCCCGGGCGCCGCGAAGGTCACGCTGATTCTCGAAGACGGCCGCCCCTATCCGCTGCCGGGCAAGTTGCAGTTCGCCGACGTGACCGTCGATCAATCCACCGGTTCGGTTACGATCCGCGCGCTGTTCCCGAACCCCAACCGCGTATTGCTGCCCGGTATGTTCGTGCGTGCGCGCATCGAAGAAGGCGTGAACGAACACGCGATGCTCGTGCCGCAGATCGGGGTGACGCACGATCAAAAGGGCACGCCGGTGGCGCTCGTGATCGGCCCCGACAACAAGGTCGCCCCGCGCCAGCTCGTTACCTCGGGCATGCGGGGGGCCAATTGGATCGTCGATAGCGGTTTGCAACCGGGCGACCGGGTCATCGTGCAGGGCACGGAGAAGGTCCATCCCGGCATGCAAGTGAAGAGCGTGCCGGCCCAATTGCCGGCGGCCGCCGCCGCTTCGGCCGCGCCCCCGCCCGCCGCGTCAGGCGGCAGCGCGGCTGCGCCTGCCGGCGGCTCCGCCGCGCCGGCGTCCGGCGCGTCCGCAGGTTGATCACGGAGAGCCCGCTACATGGCTAAGTTCTTTATCGATCGGCCGATCTTCGCCTGGGTGATTGCAATCATCCTGATGCTGGCGGGGGTCGCGTCGATCTTCAATCTCCCGATCGCGCAGTACCCGACGATCGCGCCGCCTTCGATCCAGATTTCGGCGAGCTACCCGGGTGCGTCGGCCAAGACGGTCGAAAACACGGTGACGCAGGTCATCGAGCAGCAAATGAGCGGGCTCGACCATCTGCTTTATCTGTCCTCGACGAGCGACGACTCCGGCACCGCCACGATCACGCTGACCTTCGATGCCGGTACGAACCCGGACATCGCGCAGGTGCAGGTGCAAAACAAGCTGTCGCTCGCGACGCCCTTGTTGCCCACGGTCGTGCAGCAGCTCGGCACGAAGGTGACGAAGTCGAGCAGTAGCTTCCTGCTCGTGCTCGCGTTCGTTTCCGAAGACGGCAGCATGAGCAAGTACGACCTTGCCAATTACGTCGCGTCTCATATCCAAGATCCGATCAGCCGGCTCAATGGTGTGGGCACCGTCACGTTGTTCGGCACGCAATACGCGATGCGGATTTGGCTCGATCCGCACAAGCTGACCAACTACAGCTTGACGCCGGGCGACGTGGTCACGGCCCTCCAACAGCAAAACGTCCAGATCGCGGGCGGGCAGCTCGGCGGCACGCCGTCCGTTCCGGGCCAGATGCTGCAAGCGACGATCACCGAGCAGACCTTGCTTCGCACGCCGCAGGATTTCGGCGACGTTCAGTTGAAGGTCAATCCGGACGGCTCGCAAGTGCGGATCAAGGACGTTGCGCGTGTCGAGTTGGGCGGGGAAACGTACAACTTCGACACGAAGTACAACGGTCAGCCGACGGCGGGCATGGGCATTCAGCTCGCGACGGGTGCGAACGCGCTGCAAACCGCCAAGGAAGTGCGCGCGAAGATCGCCGACTTGTCCAAGTACTTCCCGCACGGCCTGGTCGTGAAGTACCCGTATGACACGACGCCGTTCGTGCGCTTGTCGATCGAGGAGGTGATCAAGACGCTGCTCGAAGGCGTCGTGCTCGTCTTCCTCGTGATGTACCTGTTCTTGCAGAACCTGCGCGCCACCTTGATTCCGACGATCGCCGTGCCGGTGGTGCTGCTCGGCACGTTCGCGATCATGAACGTCGTGGGCTTCTCGATCAACGTGCTGTCGATGTTCGGCCTCGTGCTCGCAATCGGTTTGCTCGTGGACGACGCGATCGTCGTCGTGGAAAACGTCGAACGCGTGATGAGCGAGGAGGGCCTCTCTCCACGCGAGGCCACGCGCAAGGCGATGGGTCAGATCACGGGCGCGCTCGTCGGCGTAGCGCTCGTGCTGTCGGCCGTGTTCGTGCCGGTGGCGTTGTCCGGCGGCTCGGTCGGCGCGATCTACCGGCAGTTCTCGTTGACGATCGTCTCGGCGATGGTGCTGTCGGTGCTTGTCGCGTTGGTGCTGACGCCGGCGTTGTGCGCGACGATCCTCAAGCCGATTCCGGCCGGGGAACATGGCGCGACGACGGGCTTTTTCGGCTGGTTCAACCGCACGTTCGATAAGAGCCGGGACAAATACCATCGCGGCGTGCATCACGTCATCCGTCGCTCCGGGCGATGGCTCGTGATCTATCTCGCCGTGATCGTCGCCGTCGGTCTGCTGTTCGTGCGCCTGCCCAAATCGTTCCTGCCCGAAGAAGATCAGGGCCTGATGTTCGTCATCGTGCAAACGCCGACGGGTTCGACCCAAGAAACGACGGCGCGCACGCTGGCCAATATCTCCGACTATCTGCTCAAGCAGGAAAAGTCGCTCGTCGAATCGGTGTTCACGGTGAACGGCTTCAGCTTCGCGGGGCGCGGCCAGAACTCCGGTCTCGTGTTCGTGCGGCTGAAGGACTATGGTTCGCGCCAGGGCTCCGACGAGAAGGTGCAGGCGATCATTCAACGGATGTTCATGCACTACTCGCGTTACAAAGACGCGATGGTCATTCCGTTCAATCCGCCGTCCATTCCCGAGCTGGGCACGGCGTCCGGCTTCGATTTCGAGCTGACCGACAACGCGGGTTTGGGCCACGATACGCTGATGGCCGCGCGCAATCAGTTGCTCGGGATGGCGGCCAAGGATCCGACGCTCGCCCTCGTGCGCCCGAACGGCTTGAACGATACGCCGCAGTTCAAGGTCGACATCGACCGCGAGAAGGCGCAAGCGCTTGGCGTTTCGCCGCAAGCGATCGACCAGACCTTCTCGGTGGCGTGGGCGTCGCAGTACGTGAACAACTTTCTCGATACCGACAACCGGATCAAGAAGGTCTACGTGATGGCCGACGCGCCGTTTCGCATGACGCCCGATGACATGGGCCACTGGTACGTGCGCAATTCATCGGGCACGATGGTGCCGTTCACTTCGTTCGCCGCGGGGCATTGGACGTTCGGTTCGCCCAAGCTCGAACGTTACAACGGCATTTCGTCGATGGAAATCCAAGGTGCGGCCGCGCCGGGCAAGAGCACGGGCCAGGCCATGCAGGCGATGCAGAAGATCGCGGCCAAGCTGCCGGCCGGCATCGGCTACTCGTGGACGGGGCTCTCGTTCCAGGAAATCCAATCGGGCTCGCAAGCGCCGATTCTTTACGGCGTGTCGATCCTCGTCGTGTTCTTGTGCCTGGCCGCACTCTACGAGAGCTGGTCGATTCCGTTCTCGGTCATCATGGTCGTGCCGCTCGGCGTGATCGGCGCGCTGCTCGCCGCGACGCTGCGCGGGCTCGAGAACGACGTGTTCTTCCAGGTCGGTCTATTGACGACCGTCGGCCTCTCGGCCAAGAACGCGATTCTGATCGTGGAATTCGCGCGCGAGCTGCAGCGGGGCGAGGGCATGGGGCCTGTCGAAGCGGCAATGGAAGCGGCGCGGTTGCGGTTGCGCCCGATCTTGATGACCTCGCTCGCATTCATTCTCGGCGTGTTGCCGCTCGCGATCAGCAACGGCGCGGGCTCGGCCAGCCAGCATGCGATCGGCACCGGTGTGATCGGCGGCATGTTGACGGCCACGTTCCTCGCCATCCTCTTCATCCCGATGTTCTTCGTCGTGATTCGCGCGAAGTTCGCGGGAGAGGCGGAGGACGCGGACCAAGCCGCACGTCGCGCGGAGGCGCACCACGCGGCGCCGCATTTGCCGGGTAAAGGCGGGAATCAGAACGGCGACGAAGGACATTGAGATGCATATTCGACACCCATCCTTGATCGCGCTCGCGATCGCGTGCGTCGCAGCGGGTTGCTCGTTCGAGCCGAAGTACGAGCGCCCGGCCGCGCCGGTGGCGGGGACGTTCCCGGCCTCGGGCGTCTATGCGACGCAGCCCGCCACGACCGCGGGCGACACGGCGAGCGGACGCGCGGCGGCCGACATCGGCTGGCGCGAGTTTTTCTCCGATCCGCGTTTGCAACGTTTGATCGACGTCGCGCTCGTCAACAATCGAGACTTGCGCGTGGCCGTGCTCAACGTCGATGCGGCGCGTGCGCAATACCGCATCACGCGCGCGCAATTGTTCCCGGCCATCAGCGCGCAAGCGAGCAAGACGGTACAGCGCACGCCGCTCGATCTTTCGCCAAGCGGGCGGACGATTTCGCAAGAGTTCGACGTAGGGCTCAACGCGTCATGGGAGGTCGACTTCTGGGGACGCATTCGCAGCTTGAAAGACCAGGCGCTCGAGCAATATCTGTCGACGGCGCAGGCGCGCAAGGCGGCCGAGATTTCGCTGGTCGCCCAAGTGGCGAATCAGTACCTGCAAATGCTCGCCGTCGACAATCTGCTCGAGATCACCGACGACACGTTGAAGACGGCCGAGGCTTCGTACGCGCTCACGAAGCTGCAGTTCGACAACGGCACGGGGTCGGAGCTCGATCTGCGGCAAGCGGAGACGATCGTCGAGCAGGCGCGCGCCAATCGCGAGGCGCAAGCGCGTGCGCGCGCCCAGGCCGAGAATGCGCTGGCCCTGCTCATCGGTCAGCCGCTGCCGGATGACCTGCCGCAAGGACGCGGGTTGGACGATCAGAAGTTGTTGACCGACATCCCCGCCGGCTTGCCTTCCGACTTGCTGACGCGCCGGCCGGACATCATGCAAGCCGAGGCGACGCTGCGCGCGGCCAACGCGAATATCGGCGCTGCGCGGGCGGCGTTTTTCCCGCAGATTTCGCTGACGAGCTCGCTCGGCACGGCAAGCCCCACGCTTGGCGGCTTGTTCAAGCCGGGTTCGGCGGCGTGGGCCTTTGCGCCGCAGATCAAGCTGCCGATCTTCGAGGGCGGACAAAACCGCGCCAACCTCGATTTGGCCAATGTGCAGAAGCGGATCGAGATCGCGCAGTACGAGAAGGCGATCCAATCGGCGTTCCGCGAAGTGGCCGACGATCTGGCCGCGCGCAGCACGTATGACGGGCAGATCGGCGCGCTCGAACGCACGACGTTTGCGCAATCGCGCACGCTGGCGCTGTCGCAACTGCGGTACAAAAACGGAGTCGACAGCTACTTGCAGGTGCTGACGGCGCAGACCAACCTTTACACGGTGCAGCAGTCACTCGTCAATGCTCGGGCAGCGCGGCTCGGGAACCTCGTGAATCTCTACGTGGCGCTCGGCGGCGGCTGGATCGCCAATACCGGAGAAGCGCCGCGGCCGGCCGATGCGCCCGCCGACTACGGCGCGGCTTCCGCGCCGGTGGGGGCATCGGCGGCGGCAAAATCGCCGGGGTGAAGTAAAAGGCTATAACGCCAATCGCGGGGCCACATAGGCGCCGTACTGCGGTCCAACGCCCCAAGACTGCATGGGGATCCGGTAGCCGCTCACGAAGTGCCCCGCGATGTATTTGTCGCTGCCGCCATAGCTTCCGTCGACGTGGAAGGCGGCGAACGCGACGATCGGCACGTAGCTGTGGGTATCGATCTGCGCGGCGACCGGTATGACGATCGTCACGCCAACCGGCACGTCGTCGTAGATCGTCGTCTTCACCCCGGGTTCGATCCAAATGCTGTCGCCGATCGAAAGCGGCGAAGGATTGCCCGATGCGATGAGCCCACGCACGGTGGTCACATCGTCCGCATTGATGAGAAACGCCGTCCATTGTCCGGCTTCGCAACTTGCGCCATAGAGCTGCCCGTTGCCGATTTGAAATTCGTACGGTTGCCCCGTCGACGGATCGATCGTCGGTTCGTTCGTTTGCGCGTCCCAGTACTGGTTCAACACGCACTGATCGACAACCATCGGAAACAATCCCCCAGCGCCGACGGTCGAGGGCGCGGCGGCCACCGCGACGGCCGTGGCGCTCGTCGGCGTGCTCAGTAAATCTAAAAAGCCGCCGAGCAGCAACGATACGGCGCCGCCGTTCTCGCTCGCGCTGCGCGTGACAGTCACTTGCACCGCGGGTGCGTCGTAGGCGCCGGGCGTGATCGTCTGGGCCTCTAGCGTCGAAGGCGCGCCAGTCAGATTCCAGAACCCCGTTTGCACGCTCGCGGCCGAAAGCTTCGCGCCATCCGAGGCGTTCAGCGAAACCGCAGCGCTCGTCGCGGTGGCCGCATCGGACCAGTCGGGGCCGCTGCTGCCCGAGAGCAGTTTCGATGCGCCCGCAAGCGCCGCCGCATCGGCGGCGTTCTGCAACTCGTTGCGCACGGTCGCCACGCGCGGCAAGTCGACGGCGAACGCGCCGAACGTCAAAAGAATCGCGACCGTCAGCAGGAACCAAAGCGGGACCGAGCCTCGCTGTCCGCGCAGCGAAGCATGCGGTGATGCACGGCGCGCGGTTCGTCTACTCATAGTTCATGACCGTCGTCGCCGTCACGGTGATGGGTCCCGTCAACGAACTAAACGCCGAGCCCAGCACGAGCCCCTCATAGGTATAAGTGACGGTGACCGTGAGCGGGCTGCCCGGCGACGTGCCGGCGGACTGATCGACATTGACGGTGGGCGTCGTCGCCGTGCCGCCCGTCACCAAATTGTTTTGCGCATAAGAGAGTGCGACGGTTGCAACGTCGGTCGGGGCCATCTGCGGCACGCGCACCACCACGCCGGCGCGCGCGGCTTCACGGCTCGCATTCGTGATGACGGCTTTGTCGCATAGAAGCAGGCTCGTATCGACGATGCCGAACAACACCGTCATCAAAAACGGGAAGACGAGCACGAATTCGAGCGCAACGACGCCACGCTCGTCCGAGACGAAGGGCGCGAGCCGTTTCACTCGATGGCTCCGGCGATCGCCGGGCTTGCCGACGGCGCCGCTTGGGCGTGTGCGGCGCCCGACGCGGCCGAGTCCGCTCCATCCGACCAGCGTTCGCGCAGGGCACGATAGAACGACAGGTTGTCCTCTGCCGATGCAGCGGGCATGTCCGCGGTGAGAATGCTTTTCGCCGCTTCCGCATTGCCGAGCAAACCGTAGGCGAGCGCCAAGTTCTCGCGTGCTTGCGCGGGCGCGTCGGGCAGTCCCGCGATGTCGAGCAGCACGTTCGCGCCTTCGCGCGCGCGCCGCTCCAAGATCAATGAGAGTCCGAGATTGGCCTTCAGGCCCTGAGCTTCGGGGTGGTGCGTCAACGCCGCGCGGTAGACCGCCTGCGCCTCGGTGTGATTGCCTTGCAGATCGAGCGCGGCGCCGAGCCCTTCAGCGACGACGGCGTTCTCGGGGTGCGCAGCGGCAAGCCGCCGATAGCGCGCGATCGCTTCATCGAGCCGGCGCTCGCGCAACGCCACACGCGCGAGCCCGAGTTCAGCGCGCGGATCGCCGGGCCCGGCAGCCGCCGCCTGGCGGTACAGCACGCCCGCGCGTGCGAGGTCGCCGGTCCCGTAGATCGCGTCGGCAAGGCCGAGCTGCGCGGACAGCGAGTGCGGATCGGCTTGCAGCGCGCGCTCGAACAACGAAATGGCGAGCTGCGTGTCGCCGCTCTCGAGCGCGCTTTCGGCGATGCGAAGATCGGTGCTCTTATCGGCGCCGCGCTCGGCGACGACGGCGCGCGTTTGAACCTGCGGCCCGCTCGCGCAGCCGGTCAGCAGACCGGCTGCGAGCGCGGACATCGCCAACGCGGCAACGACGAGGCGCCGCGACGTCGTCGGGATCGAATGCATGACACCTCCTGCGGTCGTTTCGACCTTCACTTCAATGATGAAACACCGAGATGAGCCGGATGACGGCCGGCCCCGCCGCGATCAGCGCAACGGTCGGCATGATGAAAAGCATCATCGGCAGCGTCATCTTCGGCGCAAGCTTCGCAGCCTTTTCCTCGAGTGCGATGATCTGCATCGCGCGCTCGGTGCGCGAGAGCATGCGCAGCGACTGCGTAATGGGCGTGCCGTACTGTTGCGATTGCACGAGCGTCGTCACGAGGGCGCGCATCGAGGTCAGGCCGATGCGCGCAGCCATTGCATTGAGCGCCGCCGCGCTGTCGCCGCCGATCTGCAGTTCGTCGGACGTCACCGAGAACTCGTCGGAGAGCGCGGGGCAGATCGTGCGCAACTCGGCCGCCACGCGCTTGATGGCGACGACCAGGCTGTTGCCCGCGTTGGTGCAGATCACGAGCAAATCGAGCGCATCGGGCAGCGTGAGCGAGATCGCGCGCTGACGGCGTTTGATCGCGAACCCGAGCGCGATCTCGGGCAGCATCATGCCGACGACGAAAGCGGCGGCCATCACCAACACACGCATCACGAAATAGCCGCCGATGCGCGGAATATGAGCGGCGAGCGTGATCGCGCCGAGCGCGAGACATACGCCGCAGACGGTCTTGAGCCCCGCGAGGATCGAGACGGCGCGCTTCTCCCGAAAGCCCGCGCTCGCGAGGCGCATGGCGAGCTTGCCGCGCTCGGCTGCGTCGATGATCGGCATGCGCTCACCGATGCGCGCGACTTTGTGCGCGAGCCGTTGCGGCACGTTGCTTCCCTGCGGCTGCGCGCTCGCTTGCGCGATGCCGTGGCGGACGCGTTGAGCAATGCGCGAACGGGTGCTCGCGCCGCGCAGGATCAGCCACAGCGTCGCGCAAGCGAGCAGGGCGATCAGCACCAGATTCATCCAAACGTCGGTCACGTTCATCGCGAGGTATCCAGATTGGCGATCTTGCGGATCAACGACATCCCGATCACGAGCAGCACGGCCGCGAGCACGAGCATCTTGTGACCGGCGCGCGTATTGAACAGCAGCGCCACATAGGGGCGGTTGACGACGTAAAGAAAGCCCATGATGAAAAACGGCACGCCGGAGATGATTTTGCTGGCGATGCGTCCTTCGGCCGTGAGGGCCTTGGTTTTTGCGCGGATGTCTCGGCGCGTGCGCACGATGGCGGCGAGGTTCTCGAGCGTTTCCGCAAGGTTGCCCCCCGTTTCGCGCTGCAAGACGAGGCACACGGCGAAGAACGAAAAGTCGGCGAGCTGCAGTCGCGCGGCCGCTTGTTCGAGCACGTCTTTCACTTCCGCGCCGACGAGCAAAGCGTCGCCCATGGTGCGAAACGTCGAGCGCACCGGTTCGTCGCTTTCGACCCCGGCCGTGCAGATGGCCTGGACCGCCGGAATACCGGCGCGCACGGCGCGAATGATCAAATCGAGCGTATCGGGAAACGCCGCGAGAAAACGCTGCTTGAAGCGAGCGATGATGAACAGATAGACGCCGCGCACGGCGATGAGGGCATCGACGAGCGCGCCGAGCACGCGCGCCCACAGCGGAATCCCAGCGAGTGATCCGGCCACGAACGAGGCGAGGCCGATCATCACGGCCACGGCGACGATGGTGCGAACGCCCGCGCGGCCCGCGATCGTCTCGATGCGTTGCTGCTTGGCGCGCAGCCATGCTTGCCAAGCCGGTTCGTCGCCGGGGTGGCGATCGAGACTCACGAGCTGATGCGAGGGCGTCGCCGTTGGCGTTTGACGGCTCGGCCCAAGCGGGTCGCGCAGCGCGGCGACGCGACCTGCGATGCGCTTTGCGGGCTGGCGTCGCGCCATCTCGAGCAGCGAGCGTACGATGAGTCCCGCGACGACGATCGCGAAGAACGCGGCGGCGGCGACCACGTCGGCGGGCGTCACGATTGCATCGCTCCGATCAGTTGCTCTTCGAGGCCGTAGTAGGCCGCGCGCTGAGCGAAAGCCGGCCGCAGCGACGACGATTCGAACGCGCCGCGCACCTGCTCTTCGTAAGCGCTGGCATTGAAGCGAAAGGCGAACAGATCCTGCGTGATGACGACATCGCCCTCCATCCCGGAGATTTCCGTCACGCGCGTGACGCGGCGCATGCCGTCGCGCATGCGCTCGATTTGCAGAATCATGTGCACGGCGCTGGCGATTTGACGGCGGATCGAGACGAGCGGCAAATTGCCGTTGGCCATCATCACCATGCTTTCGAGCCGGGTGATCGCATCGCGCGGCGTGTTCGCGTGGATCGTCGTCATCGATCCGTCGTGGCCCGTGTTCATGGCTTGCAGCACGTCGAATGCCTCGGTGCCGCGCGTCTCGCCGAGGATGATGCGATCGGGCCGCATCCGCAGCGCATTGCGCACGAGGTCGCGTTGCGAAATGCCGCCGAGGCCTTCGCTGTTTTCGGGGCGCGTTTCGAGGCTCACGACGTGCGGCTGCTGCAGTTGCAATTCGGCCGCGTCTTCGATCGTCACGATGCGCTCGTGCGGATCGATGAAGTTCGACAGCGCATTGAGCAGCGTCGTCTTGCCCGAGCCGGTGCCGCCGGAGATGACGATGTTCAAGCGGCACGCGCTGGCGATGCGCAGCACCTCCACCATCGCCGGCGAGATATTGCCTTGTTGGGCCATGCGGGCGAGCGTGATGTTGCGCTTGGCGAACTTGCGAATCGAAATCGATGCGCCGCGCAAGGCGATCGGCGGCAGCACCACGTTGACGCGGCTGCCATCGGCTAGGCGCGCATCGACGAGCGGGCTGCTTTCGTCCACGCGACGGCCGACGGCCGCGGCGATGCGCTGCGCCACGTTGATGACGTGCGCATTGTCGCGGAACTTCAGCGGTGTCAGCTCGAGGCGCCCGCTGCGTTCGACATAGACCTGATCGGGACCATTGACGAGAATGTCGGTGACCTTCTCGTCGGCGAGCAACGGCTCGATCGGCCCGACGCCGAACATATCGTTGAGCATTTCGTCGACGATGAGCGCCTGCTCGGCCAGCGTGATCGTCAGTCGCTCGCGCGCAATCGTTTCGGCGGCGATCTGCTCGATACCTTCCCGCACCTGCGCACGCGACATCATGAGCGCAGCGGACATGTTCATCGACGAGAACACCGCCGAGCGGATCGTCTTGAACATGTCCGAGCGAATCAGCGCTTCGTGGCGATCGCTCGGCATCGGCGCCGCGGCGGCCCCGTTGGCGCGGGGTTCAAGCTCGTGTGAGGGCGCGGCCGCGGCCGGCGGCACGACCGGCGCTGCGGCCGCAACCGCGGCTGCGCCGGGCGCATGACTTGCCGCAGCCGCGCGCTCGCTGGTCCGCGTGCGTCCGTCGACGTGCTCGGCCTCGAGCGCGGCGCTCGATTGGGGCGCGAAGGAAGGCGGATTGCTGCGGCGGCCGAACATCATGCGGCGCTCCGTTTCGGCAGCAGGCGCGCATACCAGGGGCTGCGTGCGGTGACGGCAGGGGCGTCCGAGCCTGTTATGGCATCGGCGAGCGCGACGACCGCGCGCGCGAACGCGGAATGCTTGCCGTCCGCAATCGACTCGCCGAGATTTTCCGCGAGGGCGAGCGTTTGCGGCTCGTACGGAAAGTCGAGCACCGACGCGCGCCCGAGCGCATGCACGAAGTCCGCCTGCGCGACGCGCCCGCGCACGGGTTGCTGCGCGTTGTTCAGGAGCACCGACACGGCGGCATCGGCCGGGCGGCCCTCGGCGAAGCGGCACAGGCGCGCCGTTTCGCGCGCGGCATGCACGGAGCGATCGGAGACGACGTGGATCGTTTCGCAGGCGTCGAGCGCTTCTTCGACGAAGCCGCCCGCGCGCTGCGGCAGATCGAGCACGACGTAGTGAAAGTGGTGCTTGAGCGCCGCGACGAGTTCGCCGACCGTCCCGGGGCGCAACGCGAGCGGCTGCTCATAGGGCAGCGCGGCGCTGAACGCGGAGAGGCGATCGCTTTGTGCGACGGCGGTTTGATGAATGAGTTGCTGATCGAGCCGCTGCGTGTTTTGCAGCAGCTCGGCAAGTCCGTTGTTCGACGAGATGCCGAGCATCGATGCCGCCGCACCGCCGTGCAAGTCGAGATCGACGTACGCGATGCGCCGGCGCGTTTTGTCGGCGAGGTGCCGTGCCAGTGCGGTGGCAATCGTGGTGACACCCACGCCGCCGCGCGCGCCGATGAAGCCGATCGCCTTGCCCGCGCGCACGGAGGCCGAGGGGTCGCTCGCGGTGAGCGCGCGCTGCACGAGTTCGACCGTCAGCGGTTTGACGAGGTAGTCCTCGACGCCCATGCGCAAGAGCGAGCGAAACAAGCCCACGTCGTTCCGATCGCCGACGACGACCACGTTGACCGAAGGATCGACGACTTCCGCGAGCCGCATCAGGTCCGACACGGGCATCGACGAGTCCGAGACATCGACGAGCAGATGCCGCGGCGAATGCCCTATGCCGCGCATGAGCTCGATCGCATCGCCGATGTGCCCGCGCGCGACGAAGGCGTGTGCGATGCCTTGATCGAGCATCAGGTTCTTGACGACTTCTTCGCTGCTCGCATCGCCGACCACCGCGACGATGCGATCGGTCGATTGCGGCGCGGCGCGGCGATTGGGGGAGCGCAGTTCGAAAGCACCCATGGTATGTCCGTCCTTAATGCGAGACCGACGTCGTGGTCGAGGTCGAGCGCAGCGGCTGTGCGCGCCCTTCCTCGTAGGCGCGCACGGCGCTGGCGGCGAGCGCGGCATCCGCGCCCGCATACGGCAATGGGGCCACGAGGTCGGCGGGGCGCACGAGCATGGCCGCGAGATTCGAATAGGTCGCACAGCCGAATGCGACGCCCGGGCGGCCGCGGCCCGCATCGAGCATATGCGACGGCTGATTCAGTTGATCGCATGGCGGTGCGATCGCCCGCCCGCCGTTCTCGGAGGTGAAGCCGATCACCGAATCGTTCGGCATGCCGAGCGGCGGATGCTCCGACATGCAGGCCGTCAGGCTCGAGGCCGCGGCGATCGCGATGATCGAGGAAATGACGTGGGGCGCGAATCGATGGCGCATCGCCTGGCTCCTATCCTATTGTCCGGTTCAGTACACGAAGCCGGCCGCGCCGACGAGGCGTGGCCCTTTGCCCGCGAGCGGATCGAGGCCGATCGCGCGCTGCAGCGCGTATTCGACGTCGCTGCTCGGACGCGTGACGCTGTCGAGCGCGTCATGCGTCTGCCCCGGGCCTACCGGTTGAACGATGTAAGGCGTAACGATCACGACCACTTCGGACTTGTTGTTCAAGTAGTCCTTCGAAGAAAACAGCTTGCCGAGCACCGGCAGGCGGCCGAGACCGGGCAGTTGCGAGAGCACGTCGCTGGTCTTGCTTTGCAGCAGCCCGCCGATGGCGAAGCTTTGGCCGCTCGCGAGTTCGACGGTCGTCTCGACACGACGCACCGTCAGCGCGGGGACTTTGATGGAGCCGGTCGTGACGCTGTTGGTCGGATCGATCTCGCTCACTTCGGGCCGCACCTTGAGGCTGATGCGGTTGTTCGCCAGCACGGTCGGCGTGAAATCGAGCGAGACGCCGTACGGCTTGAACTCGATCGTGATCGCCCCCGTCGTGTCTTGCGCGACGGGAATCGGGAATTCGCCTCCGGCCAGAAAGCTCGCCGTCTGGCCGGACATCGCCGTCAGGTTCGGCTCGGCGAGCATCGTGATCAAGCCTTCCTGATCGAGCGCGTCGAGCACACCGTCGATCGAGGTATGCGCCGTGTGAAAGCCACCCACGACGGAAAACGCGCCGGTGGGCGACAAATTGAACAACTTGGCCGTCGAATCGACGATGGCGCGCCCACTGAAAAGCCCGCCGATGAAGTTTCCGCTCGAGCCGAGCGAGCTCCAATTGATGCCCAATTGCTGCGTAATGTTGCGATCGACTTCGGTGATGCGCACGCGCAAATGGACTTGGATCGGTTGCGCCAGCGCGAGCCGGTTGACGAGCGTTTCTTGCTCGTGCAAATACGGTTTCAACGTTTGCGCGACTGCGTCCGCATCGGCTGCGCTCGGCACGTGTCCGCTCACCATCAGCGAGCCGGGTGCGCTCGCCACCGTCAACCGCCATTGGGGAAAGCGCGCGTCGAGCAGCCGCTGGATCGACGCCGTATCCATCGCCACGTTGATCGTCTTGCGCAGGATGGGGCGATTGTTCGCGCCGAGCGCGAACAGCGTCGTCGTGCCGGCCTTTTTGCCGAGCACGAACACCGTCTTGGGGGTGGGCACGTGGACGTCGGCGACATCGGGATCGGCGACGAACACGGCTACGGCCGCCTCGGGCAACTGCACCATTTCTCCGCCGCCCGCGGGCACGGACAGCACCGAGTCGCTATCGGCCGCGTGGGCCGGCGCCGCCATCAAGTAAAAACAAGCGGCGGCATAGAGCAGGCTCGCGAAGATGGCGAGCAAGCGCGAGCGGGGATACGGGTGCGCGCGTCGGGGCATGGGCCGATGAAAGCGCAGAAAAGATCGATTCGAACGAAGCATCATTTGGCGATCCTAAGCAGCAGGATGGGGTGTCGCCGCCGTTCCCGGCTGCGCACCGGGCGTCGGGGCGGGGCCGGCCGGCGGTACGCCCGCGGGCAGCGGAGGCGCGCTCGGTGCCGCGGCGGCTGCATTTGGCAGTCCTAACGAATTGGCACCGAACGCATCGGTCTGCTTGGAGCCGCGGTAGACGACGACGGCGCGCGCGCTTGCCGCCGGACGCGGCGAAGCGGCGTGCGTCGGTGCTTGCGGTGCGGGCGTCATCGCACGCAAGCCGCGCGAGACGTCGCGCGCCCACATGGGCGGGGTCTGCGGTTCGATCACGTCTTCGGGCTGGGAAGCTTGCCGGTCGCGCGTGGCGAAACTGCGCAGCGCGAGCGATAGCGAGCCGAGATGCGCGCCCACCGTGACCACTTCGGCGCTGCGCGGGGTCACTTCGAACGTGACGGTGCGCGCGCGGGCGTTTGCGGTGCTGGGCTTGGTGTCGTCGTCCTTGGGGCGTTTGAACGCGGTGCCGACCGCCAGCACGCGCACGCGCTCGGCGATGGTTTCCGTCTCGACCGTTCGATCCGAAGGCGTGGGTGTGCCTGCGGCGGTGGCGATTTGTTGAGTGAGCAAGACGTCCACGTAATCGCCCGGCTCGATGAGGCCGGCGTTGCCCGAGACATCGTCGATCGCCACGGAAATGGCGCGCATGCCCGGTTGCAGGGCGGCGGCGAGAAAACCGGGCGAGCTCGGCGAGATGACGTCGGAGGCGCCCAGCGGCGCACCTGCTTTCACGGCGTGACGCAGCAGGTCGCCCTTGAGGTCGACAGCGTCGACTTGACCATCGACGAGCGCACCGGTCGGCGCATCGCTGCGCGGCATGCTCTTCCATGTGAGATCGCTATCGCGCAGCAACAGGCCGTCGGGCAGATCCGCCGCGGCGGCGCGGATGCGCACCGTCGCGGGCGGCTTCGCGGGGCCCGGGCGAGAGGCCGCGACGTAGAGCGCACGCAAGACGAATGCGCCGATGGCGGCGACGACGATCAAGCCGGCGAGTTTCAGAATGTTTTGCATGGCGACGGCGATCCGTTATGTGAGCCGTGCGTGAATCAGAAGCGGCCACGCCGCGTGCCCCAATAGGGGCGCATGACCGATCGCGGGAGACAGCCAAATGGCGGCGATGCCCCCCGCCGCGAGGGCGACGCCGTAGGGCACGCCGCGCGCCGGCGCGAGCCATCCGAGGTCGGGGTTCGTCCCGGCTGCGCGTGGCATCCGGCGCAACGCGAGTTGGGCGAGCGCGAGCAGCAAACCGAGAAGCGAGACGATGAAGAAGACGGTGCTCGCATGCGCGGGACCGCTCCACAAGAACACCGCAGCGAAGAGCTTGGCATCCCCACCGCCGAGCCATCCGAAACGAAATAGCAGGGCGGAGAGGACGAGCGTGAGCGCGCCGGTGGCAAGATGGCGCTCGAATCCGGCCCAGCTTTCCGCGCCGAACCACGCGTGCGCGAGATAAAGCGCGGCGAAAGCGGCCACGATCGCATTGGGCAGGCGTCGCCGACGCAAATCGGAGAGCGCCAACATCAGCAACAGGGCGCTGGCTAGAGCGTTGATCAAGAACATACGTTTGCCTTTCGATCGACGTGCGCCGGCGCCTGCAAGGAGGAGCCGTTCGGCGCGCTGGCCGAACGGGCTCATTGCATCAATGACCGTTGGTCTGAACGCTCGTCACGTGCGTAATCATGTTGTTGAACAGGGCAGGTAGGCCGTCGGCGCCGCCGAAGATCGCGCCAGCTGCCGCAACAGCCACCACGACGATGCCGGCCAAGACCGAATATTCGAGTGCGCTGACGCCGCGCTCGTCGCGCGAAAGGAACCGTACGAAACGCAACATATTTAGGACTCCTTATTAAGAGACGAAGAGGGCCGCTGGACCGCTTTCGCAACAGGGGGAGGGAGGCATCTGCTCCCAAATTTGTTTACGGCAATCGTTTGCGCGGCTTTAGCGCGGGTCGTCGGGTTCGTAAAATTTTGACTCGCAACGATTTCGTATGAACAAAATATCCGCGGCTCAATGGCTGCCCGCAGAAAGGCGCGCAGCAAGGGATTGGGGGGCTGGGGGGCGCAGCTTGCGAGGATTCATCAGACGATAATTCATCGGTGTAAACGATAGCTCAGTTCTCCTAACTATTTTCTCGATGATGGCAACGCGCGGCGAAGCCCCGAGTGCAGCGAACGCTGTCGGTGCGAGCGAGGCAACGCCTGCAAAAAAACGAAGGGCGCGCGTCGAGCCCTCGATGGCTTGACGTCGGACGAAGCGGGCGGACTCAGCGCAGGTTTACGGCGCCCCGCTCCAGCGAGTCATGGGCTATTCCGCCCTTTTGGGGGGCGATATGGGGCCGCTAGGCATGCGAACGGCGGCCAGCCGCTGACACTGAGCCGTCATGAGGGGTACGACCATGGCTACTATTTCATCGAGACATTCATCGAAGCTCACATCGCGCATCACGCACGCGCGTTGACCTAGCGTAAAAAAATTTCGGACGCTCGTGCTACGCTCCGTCATTCGGGCGCAGACAGTCCTCCCTCTTCCGAGGGCGAAGGCCGACCCCGCGCGCGCCCGAGCTAGCGAGTCAGCATGCCTATTCAGTACCTTCGCGCATTCACGAACCCCGAGCGCACGGACGAAGCCAACCGCCGCCTGGGGCGCTCGCTCGCATTCGTGGCCGGCGCGGCCAACGCGGGCGGCTTCTTGGCGGTAGGGCAATATACGTCGCACATGTCGGGGATCGTCTCTTCCACGGCAGACGATTTGGCGCTGGGCGATTTGGGGCTCGCGGGAGCGGGCTTCGCGTCCCTTGTCTCGTTCGTCACGGGCGCGGCGGTATCGGCGATCCTCATCAACTGGGGGCGCCGCCGAGCGCTGCGCAGCCTCTACGCGATGCCGCTCATGCTCGAAGCGTTGTTGCTGCTCGTATTCGGTTTCCTCGGAGCGAATCTGGAAGCGCATCGGCTGCTGTTCGTGCCGGCAACGGTCGCGCTGCTGTGCTTCGTGATGGGCTTGCAGAACGCCATGATCACGAAGATCTCGAAGGCGGAAATCCGCACCACGCACGTAACGGGACTCGTGACCGACATCGGCATCGAACTGGGCAAGCTCTTCTATTGGAACGGCCCGTTCTCGCATCCGACGCGCCTTGGCGCCCCGGTGTTGGCGGACCGCCGCCGGCTCGCGCTGCTGGCATCGTTGCTGGCCGCGTTCTTTTGCGGCGGATTGGCCGGCGCCATCGGCTTCAAGCACATGGGCTTCATCTCGACGGTGCCGCTTGCGACGGTGCTCGTTGCGCTTGCCGCCGTGCCCTTGATGGACGACATGCTCGGTCAGCGCTTGTGACGCGCGCGCTCACACCTGTTTGATAGGCCCCGCGTATTGCGCGACGAGCGGATCCGTCGTGGCGAGGACGATGCCTTCGGCGATGGATTGTGCGACGAGCATGCGGTCGAAGGGGTCCTTATGGTGCCCCGGTAAGCCTTTCAGCGCGAGCACGTGCTGATTCGTAATCGGCAATTCCAGATAGCCGTTATCGACGAGCGCGCGGCGAAACAGGCGCGGATCGACGCGGAAGTCGCTCCGGCCCAAGTCGCTTTTGATCGTGATCTCCCACAGGCTGGCGGCGCTGAACACGAGCGCATTGTCTTCATCTTCCAGCAGGGCGCGTGCAGCCGGCGAAAGCTGTTCGGGTTGCGCCGCCGCCCACAGCAGCAAATGCGTGTCGAGCAATACTCTCATGTGCCTGCGCCTCCGAAGAGGTGCTCGATCTCCCCGGCTTGCATGCGATCGAAGTCGTCCGGAACGAGCAATTCGCCCGCGAGAAACCCGAGGCGCCGCTGTTCCTCCGGAGCTAGCGCGTCGAGCGCCACGACCTTGACGATAGGTTTGCCCGCCTTGGCGATGATGAAAGGGTTGCCCAGCGCGGCTTGATCGACGAGCCGCGACAGGTGGGTCTTCGCTTCATGGATGTTCACAATTTTCATGATGTAGTTGCAATGGACTAAGTTTCGTTAGTTTAGTCTATTTTCGCAATAGGCCGAAAGGCCAACCCGTTCTTGCGCACCGCATCATCGAAAGTCCCACCCCCGCCTTGACACGCCCGAGCGCGTATCCGATCATTCGATCACCGGTTGAGCAATTGCTCTTCTAGCGAGCGATCGCTCTGCGGGATCGGCAGTCCGGAAACAATCGCAAACAGGGGGGCGAGCTTCCCGCCCGCGCTGAGTAGGAACCGCGCTTTCCACGGGAGCGCACATGCCTTTCCACCACAACGTACAAGAGTTAAAGGAGACAAGCGATGCAACGTAATTTCGGCTACGCCTTGGCGTCGACACGGCGCGCGATCGCCGTCGGCGCCCTCATGTCGATGGCCATGGCCGCTTTGCCGGCGGCAGCGGCCACCATCACGATCGCCGTCGTGAACAACCCCGACATGATCGAGATGAAGAAGCTCTCGTCCGATTTCGAAAAGAGCAATCCGAGTATCAAGCTGAACTGGGTGGTGCTCGAGGAGAACGTGCTGCGTCAGCGCGCCACGACCGACATCACCACGGGCAGCGGCCAATTCGACGTCATGATGATCGGCGCGTACGAGGCGCCGCAGTGGGGCAAGCGCGGCTGGCTCACGCCCATGAGCAATCTCTCGGCCGATTACGACGTGAACGACGTCATGAAGCCCGTGCGCGACAGCCTGTCGTACAACGGCACGCTTTATGCCCTGCCGTTCTACGCGGAAAGTTCGATGACGTTCTATCGCAAGGATCTGTTCGCGGCCAAAGGGCTGACGATGCCGGCCAAGCCGACTTACGACCAGATCACGCAGTTTGCCGACAAGCTGACGGACAAGGCCGCGGGCATCTACGGCATTTGCCTGCGCGGCAAGGCCGGATGGGGCGAGAACATGGCCTATCTGACGACGCGCGTGAACACGTACGGCGGCCGCTGGTTCGACGAAAAGTGGCAGGCGCAGCTGACTTCGCCCGAATGGAAAAAGGCCGTGAATTCCTATGTCGAGTTGATGAAGAAAGACGGCCCTCCGGGAGCGAGCTCCAACGGCTTCAACGAAAACCTGACGCTGATGTCCTCGGGCAAGTGCGCGATGTGGATCGACGCCACGGTGGCTGCCGGCATGCTCTACAACAAGAGCCAGTCGCAAGTCGCCGACAAGATCGGCTTTGCCGCGGCGCCGACCGAAGTCACGCCGAACGGCTCGCACTGGCTGTGGGCCTGGGCGCTGGCCGTTCCGAAGACGTCGAAGAAACAAGACGACGCCAAGAAGTTCATCGAATGGGCGACGGGCAAGCCCTATATCGAACTCGTCGCCAAGGACGAAGGCTGGGCCTCGGTGCCGCCCGGGACGCGCGAATCGACTTATAACCGCCCCGAGTACAAGCAGGCCGCGCCGTTCTCCGAGTTCGTCGAAAACGCGATCAAGACGGCGGACCCGAATCACCCGACGGCCAAGCCCGTTCCGTACACGGGCGTGCAGTTCGTCGGCATCCCCGAATTCCAATCGTTCGGGACCGTCGTCGGGCAGAGCGTCTCGGGTGCATTGGCCGGTCAGATGAGCGTCGATCAAGCGCTCGAGGCCGGTAACGCCGCCGCCAATCGCGCGGTGCGGCAAGCCGGCTACCAGAAGTAAGGTAAGCCGACGGGCGGTGCGCGGCTCGCGCGCACCGCTCTCGTGCGGGCAGCCAGCCATGTCGCGCGGCGGCCCGCTTTCGACGTCATCGGGCGCGGTGACGCGATCGTTAAGGAGTCCGAACGATGGGACATCTTCATATGCCGCTCTCGCACGCCGCAGAGCAAGACGCCTTGCCCACCCCTGAGCGGCGCGCCGGATCGACGCGTTGGCTGGCGGCCCCTTCGGTCGCCGTGCTGGTGCTGTGGATGACGATACCGCTCGCCATGACGATCTGGTATTCGCTCTCGCGCTACAACTTGCTCAACCCCGACGAGAAAGGTTTCGCGGGGTTGGACAACTACCGCTATCTGATTACCGATCCTTCCTTCGTGCCGTCGATCGTCCACACGCTCGAGCTGATCGGCTCGGTGCTCGTGATCACGGTCGTGGGCGGCATCTTGATGGCGCTGCTGTTCGATCGGAAGTTCATCGGCCAGGGCATCGCGCGCTTGCTCGCCATCGGCCCTTTCTTCGTCATGCCGACGGTCAGTGCGCTGATTTGGAAGAACATGATGCTGCACCCGGTGTACGGGGTGGTCGCGGCCGCGATGCGCTCGTTCGGCATGCAGCCGGTCGATTGGTTCGCCACCTATCCGTTGTCGGCCATCATCGTGATCGTCGCGTGGCAGTGGCTGCCGTTCGCGTTCTTGATCCTGTTCACGGCGATCCAATCGCTCGACGAAGAGCAAAAGGAAGCCGCGCGCATCGACGGCGCCGGCCCGTTCGCAATGTTCTTCTATATCACGCTGCCTCACTTGCGGCGCGCGATCGCAGTCGTGGTGATGATGGAGACGATCTTCTTGCTGTCGATCTTCGCCGAAATCTACACGACCACGTCGGGCGGCCCCGGCAACGCGACGACGATTCTTTCGTATTTGATCTATGCGCTGGGCCTGCAACAGTTCGACGTCGGTCTTGCATCGGCCGGGGGCATTCTGGCCGTGGTGCTCGCCAATATCGTCGCGTTCTTCCTCGTGCGCATGCTGGCGAAGAACTTGAAGGGAGAATACGAAGCATGAGCCATCCAACCGTACCCTCCGCGCGAGCCGGGCTCGCGCAAGCGCCCGCCTTCGGCGCCGTGAAGCGGGCGCTGCCGGGCCTGCTCGCCTGGATCATCGCGCTCGCGTTGTTCTTCCCGATCTTTTGGATGACGATCACGGCGTTCAAGACCGAGCGCGACGCGTACTCGATGTCGCTGATCTTCACGCCGACGCTCGACAGCTTCCGGGAAGTCCTCGCGCGCAGCGACTACTTTCTGTTCGCGCGCAACTCGATCCTCGTGTCGGCGGGCGTCACCGTGCTGAGCCTGCTGCTTGCCGTGCCCGCCGCTTACACGATGGCGTTCTTCCCGACGCGCCGCACGCAACAGCTGCTGCTGTGGATGCTATCGACGAAGATGATGCCGTCGGTGGGCGTGCTCGTGCCGATCTATTTGATTTGGAAGAACGCGGGTCTGCTCGATACGGTATCGGGGCTCATCATCGTCTATACGTTGATGAACCTGCCGATCGCCGTCTGGATGGCGTTCACCTACTTCAACGAGATCCCGCGCGACATCCTCGAAGCGGGCCGAATCGACGGGGCCGCGACCTGGCAGGAGATCGTCTATCTCTTGATGCCGATGGCGTTGCCTGGATTGGCCTCGACCGCGCTCTTGCTCGTGATTCTGTCGTGGAACGAAGCGTTCTGGAGCATCAACTTGTCGAGCTCGAGCGCCGCGCCGCTGACCGTGTTCATCGCTTCGTACTCCAGCCCCGAAGGATTGTTCTGGGCGAAGCTGTCCGCGGCATCGCTGCTGGCGGTCGCGCCCATTCTGCTCGTGGGCTGGGTATCGCAAAAGCAATTGGTGCGCGGCCTTACGTTCGGAGCCGTCAAATGACGGCATCGACTACCCACGCAAAGGCGTTGCGGCGCGATCGAGTGCTGATTTGCGATTGCGACGGCGTACTGATCGACAGCGAAGCCGTCGCGGCGAAGATGCTCGTGCGCGAACTGCAAGCGCGCTGGCCACATGTCGACGTAGAGCCGGTCGTATTGCCGCTGCTTGGCTTGCGCATCGAACGCGTGCTCGAAGCGAGCGCCGCCGCATTCGGCGAAACGCTGGCGGCCGTCGAGATGGATGCGATCCGGCGCAGCGTCGAGGCGGCGGCGCAGCAAGCGCCGATCGTTGCGGGCGTGGAGGCGGCGCTCGAGCAAATAGCGCTCACCAAGGCCTGCGCAAGCAATAGCTTCACGGCCTATGTCGACGCTGTGCTCGCGCGCACCGGGCTCGCTCGGTTTTTCGGCTCGCGCGTGTTTTGCGCCGATCGCGTGCCGCGGCCCAAACCCGCTCCCGATATTTACATCGCCGCGGCCGAAGCGCTCGGCGTCGAGAGCGACGCTTGCCTCGTCGTCGAGGATAGCGCGGCGGGCGTCACCGCCGCCAGCGCGGCGGGCATGATCGTGCTCGGTTTCGCGGGCGGCACGCACGCGGGGCACGGCGGCCGCGCCCACGTCGACGCGCTCATGCGGGCGGGCGCACAGCAAGTATTCGACGATATGCGCGCATTGCCCGCACTTGTCGATCAATGGATGGCCGGCTTCGCCGATACGGCGCGCACGGCGGTGAATGGGAAAGGAGACGCATCATGGCAAGCTTGACCTTGCGCGGCATCGCCAAACGTTACGAGGAACATGAGGTTTTACGCAACGTGAACCTCGATATCGCCGATGGCGAGTTCGTCGTGTTCGTGGGGCCGAGCGGCTGCGGTAAATCGACGTTGCTGCGGATGATCGCAGGGCTCGAGGGCATCAGCGGCGGCGAATTACTGATCGATACGGCGCGTGTCAACGACGTGCCGCCGGCCAAGCGCGGGATCGCGATGGTGTTCCAGTCCTACGCGCTTTATCCGCACATGTCGCTCTACGACAACATGGCGTTCGGGCTGAAGCTCGCGGGCGCCAAGAAGCCGGAGATCGACGATGCGGTGCGCAACGCGGCGAAAATCTTGCACATCGATCATTTGCTCGACCGCAAGCCCAAGCAGTTGTCGGGCGGCCAGCGTCAGCGCGTGGCGATCGGACGGGCGATCACGCGCAAGCCTAAGGTGTTCTTGTTCGACGAGCCGCTATCGAATCTCGATGCCGCATTGCGCGTGAAGATGCGGCTCGAATTCGCGCGGCTTCACGACGAATTGAAGACGACGATGGTCTACGTGACGCACGACCAGGTCGAGGCGATGACGCTTGCCGACAAAATCGTCGTGATGTCGGCGGGCAACGTCGAGCAGGTGGGTAGTCCCAACCGGCTGTATCATGCGCCGGCCAATCGGTTCGTCGCTGGGTTCATCGGGTCGCCGAAGATGAATTTCCTCGATGGCGTCGTCGAGCAGATCGTCGACGACGGCGTGCTCGTGCGTTATGCAACGGGGGAGACGCAGCGCGTGGCAGTCGAGACGCGGGCCGTGACTTCCTCGAACGTGCGCACGCTGCAACAGGGCGCGCGCGTGACTGTGGGCATCCGGCCCGAGCACTTGCATCCGCGGCAGGCGGGCGGCGCCAACGTGTACGGCGTCGCGGCACGCACGACAACGGTGGAATCGCTCGGCGACGCGGCCTACCTGTATGCGGAAACGACCGTTGCGCCCGACGGGCTGATTGCACGCATCCCGCCGCTCGAGCGGCACGAGCGAGGCGAAACGCTCGTGCTTGGGGCCGACCCCGAACATTGCCACCTGTTCGACGAGGAAGGGCTTGCGTACGAGCGCAAGATCGTGGAGGTGTTGTCGGCGGCCTGAATAAAAAAAGGGCGGCGTAACGGAACTCAAGCGCGTCCGGGACGGCGCGCAGGCCGGGCGCACTTTTATCGGACGGCGCGGGCGCGGATCCGGTTGGCCGCGGGCAGGCTTTCAAGCCAACGCCCGGCGCGCTAGCCGAACCGCATCGCTGTTATGCGTGCCGCCCCTGGTGGGCGAGCATATAGGCCCGCAGTAGTTTGTTGATGCGCGTTTGGTAGCCTTGGCCTTGGGCTTTGAACCAGTTCAGCACGTCGACGTCGAGCCGCATCGTCACCGCCTGTTTCGGGGGGACGTGGAGCTCGGCGCGAGCAAAGAACGCCTCGCCCAGCTCGGGGATCTCACGGGTGTCGATGTGTTCATCTTTCAGCTTCTCGAGCCGTTTCCAGTCAGTTTTTGGCGCTTTGCTCATAACGTTTGACCTCATGCTTGGTTGCTTTGCGCGCGGAGACGACGCGTATGACCGACCCGCAGCGCTCGACATATACGACGACGGCCATGATCGCCCTCATCCACCCGAGGGCGATCCAGCGCTCTTCACCATCGTCTTCGCGGCCGTCGAACGCCGTGAGCACAGGATGGTTGAACACGTCGATCGCATCGGTGAAATCGATCCCATGTTTGAGAATGTTGATTCGATTCTTCCTTGCGTCCCATTCGCACTCCACAGTTCACCTACTTGGCGAATGTATTGACATTTGTATGCACGCGCTAGAGGGCGGAGCTCTCGCGTGCGAACGTTGTTGACTGTCCACCGTGCGGTTTTTACCGCGCGAGCGAAACGCTTGGGAATGTGAGGGATAGGGCGCCAGATGCGTGCGCATCGGCGATTTAACAGGACGAAGGGAATGGGCTCGAAGCGTGCGACAAGCGACGCACGACTTGTCGATTTTGGGCAGCCTCATCCGTCGAGTAGGATCGAAGGGGTTGTCCCTTCGCCCATGGAGCCGAACATGCCTACGAATACCGTCCGCCTGCACCGCGTCTTGCGCGCCACGCCCGAACGTATCTATCGAGCCTTTCTCGATGCGGCGGCGTTAGCCAAATGGCTTCCGCCCAATGGATTCACCGGCACCGTTCACCAGCTTCAGGCCGAAGTGGGCGGCAGCTACAAGATGTCGTTTACGAATTTCACGACGGGGGATGGACATAGCTTCGGCGGGGACTATCTAGAATTGGTCCCGCACGAGCGGATTCGCTACACCGGCAAGTTCGACGACCCGAATCTGCCCGGTCAAATGCAAACGACGGTGTCGCTCACGCAAACGCCTTTCGGCACCGAGGTGAACATCGTGCAAGAGGGCATACCGGAAGTCATTCCCGCACAAGCCTGCTATCTCGGGTGGCAGGAGTCGCTGGCCCTCTTGAAGCTGCTCGTCGAAGCGGAAATCCGGCAATAGCGCAGATTGCGCTCAGGCGTTCGCGTGCGCGCCGCGTCCTTTGGCGCGCTTGGCCGCGTGCTCGGCTTCGCCGAGTGCGGCGCGGGCGCATGCCTCGTCCGTTACGAGTCCCGATAGCCAGCCGCCCTTGAGCACCGCGAGAACGGCGCCATGTTTGCGCGCGCCGCCGGCAAAGCCGATCGTCGGGCGCTTGGGCGGCGAATCGAGCGGAACGCTGGTCACGCGTCGCCCGGTGGGCGATTCGACTGGCGCGCCGTCGGCATCGATCGGCAGTCCCAACATTTCGGCCACGGCGCCGCGGCCGGTCAACTCGCCGACTTCGGCCGCGGTGATGAACCCGTCGATATGCAAGGGACATTTCGGCCCGATGTCGCCGATGCCGACGAATGACACGTCCGCCTTCGCCATCAACGATTCGACGATGCGGTAAAGCCGGTGATTGACCCACTGCGCGCGCTCGGCCTCGTTATCTGCGATCAGCGGAGCAGGCAGCAGAAAGTGCTTGCCGCCCGTTTTTTCGGAAATACGCAGGGCGACGTCGTAGCGGTTGGACGAGCCGTCCTGCGCGATCGCGCCGACCATCGAGACGAGCCGGTGTTGCGGCCGATCGATTTGCGCGAGCTGATCGACGGCGGCTTTCAGCGTTCGCCCGCTGCTGACCGAGACGATCATCGGTTTTTCCTCGGCCAAGTAACGCTCCATGACCTGCGCGCCGGCGACGGCGAGCTTGCGATCGACCGCTTCGGGCGTGTCGTCGTCGACGGGAACGACTTCGCACATCGATAGGCCAAAGCGGGCCTTGAGCTGCTCGGCCAGTGTCAGGCAATCGGCGAGCCGATGCTCGATGCGCACCCGCACGAGATTCTTCTCAACCGCGAACGCAACGAGACGCTGCGCGACAGGGCGCGACACCTGCAGCTTTTCGGCGATCTCGTTTTGCGTATTGCCCGCGACGTAGTAGAGCCACGCCGCGCGTGTTGCCAGGTCGAGCTTTTCGTTGGATTTTGACACGGTCGTATGCGCTGAGCGGATGAAACTGCGACGGAGGAAATCAAGCCAGGCGCACGCGCGAGGGCTCGAACAGCGGCCGCACGTGGCGGTAGAGTTCGCGGTAGGCGGTGAGCCGCGCGCGCAATTGCGCGTGACGCTGCGGGTTCGGCGTGAATTGTGCGACCACGGGCGGTTTGGTCAGGACTTCTCGCGGCTCGCCGCCCGCCGCGAGCCAGCCCAAGCGCGCCGCGCCCAGCGCCGCGCCCGTTTCGCCGCCGCCGTGCTGACGTGTCGTGGTGGAGAGCGCGTCGGCCAAGAGCTGCGCCCAAAACGCGCTGCGTGCGCCGCCGCCGAGCAGCGAGAGTGCGCTCGGCGCAGTGCCGGCCGCCGCGAGCGCATCGAGCCCGTCGGTTAGCGCCAGCGTGACGCCTTCGAGCACCGCGTAGCCAAGCAGCGCGCGATCGGTCGCGTGCGTCATGCCGAAGAAAACGCCTTGCGCGTACGGATCGTTATGCGGCGTGCGCTCGCCCGAAAGGTAAGGCAGAAAGATCGGGGCCGATTCGAGCGCGTCGGGCGTGAGCGCGGCGGCTTCGCCAACGAGCGTCGGCTCGTCCGTGCTGGTCAGCTTGCAGACCCAGCGCAGGCAGCTCGCGGCCGAGAGCACGACGCTCATCTGATGCCAGCGGTCGGGAATCGCATGGCAGAACGCATGCACGGCAGAGGCCGGATTCGGGGAGAAGCGGTCGCCGACCACGCACAGGACGCCCGAAGTGCCGAGCGAGACGAAGCCATCGCCCGGTTCCGTTGCGCCGATGCCGATCGCACTCGTCGCGTTGTCGCCGCCCCCGGCCGCGACGACGACTTCCTTGGCGAGCCCCCATTCGCGCGCGATGTCGGGGCGCAACACGCCCGAGGGCGCGCTGCCTTCGCAAAGGGCGGGCATTTGCGCACGGCTCATATCACAGGCGTCGAGCAGCGCATCGGACCAATCGCGCCGCGCAACGTCGAGCCAGAGCGTGCCGGCGGCGTCGGACGGATCGGAGACCTTCTCGCCCGTCATGCGCAGCCGCAGATAGTCCTTGGGCAGCAGCACGCACGCGGTGCGGCGGAAAATATCGGGCTCGTGCCGCGCAACCCACAGCAGCTTCGGCGCAGTGAAGCCCGGCATTGCCAGATTGCCCGCCACCGCGTGCAATTGCGGCGCACGCTCGGTGAGCTCGTCGCATTCCTCGACGCTGCGCATGTCGTTCCAAAGGATGGCCGGGCGCAGCACCCGGTCGGCCGCATCGAGCAAGACGGCGCCGTGCATCTGCCCCGATAGGCCAATGCCGCGCACCTGTGCGAACGCGTCGGGGCACACCGCGCGCAGCTTCGCGATGGCTTCGCAGGTGCCGCGCCACCAGTCGGCCGGGTCTTGCTCGGCCCAGCGCGGGTGCGGGCGCGAGACGTGAAAGGGCGAGCCGGCCGTGGCAAGCACGCGTGCGTCGGGCGACAGCAACAAGACTTTGACTTCTGACGTGCCTAGGTCGATGCCGAGATACATGGCGGGCGGCCCCTTGGTCGATGCGGTGATTCGTGACGAAGACGAAAACGCGAATGCGCTACTTTAGCCGCGTAGCGCGCGATGCGCCAATGTGCTTGAGCGGCGTGCCTTTAGCGCGAGGCCAGCCAAGCGTCGACGCGTTCCAGCGCGGCTTCGATGACGCGTAGCAGCCGCGCATCTTGCGCCATACCGCCCCAAAGCGTGCGCGCGGCGCAGAACTGCTCCAGCGGGTTGGGCGCGGCGAACCATGCGCGCACCGCCGCTTCGTCGAGCAATCCGTCTTGATAGGTGTAAGGCAACGCGCCTTGCCGCCAGCGGTCGAGAAAACGGAAGAACAGCGCCGGCAAGATCGCCGTGGCGTTGGGTTGGGCGTTGCGGGCGAAGCACTCCGCCAGCGTCGGTGCGATGAACCCCGGAATCTTCGAGAAACCGTCCGCCGCGACGCGCTGATTCGTGTCTTGGATGTACGGGTTGCTGAAACGGTCGAGCACGACGTCGCGGTACCGCGCCAGATCGAGCGGACTGGGCGTCAAACAGGGAATCACGTCTTGCGTCACGTACTCGAACGCGAACCGGCGCACGTCGGGATCGACGGTGCCTTCGTGAATGTACGTGTGGCCGACCAGCGTGCCAGCCCAAGCAATGCAGCTGTGGCTTGCGTTCAGGATGCGGATCTTTGCTTCTTCATACGGATGGACCGAATCGACGAGTTCCGCGCCGACGCGCTCCCACGCGGGCCGGCCGGCCTTGAAGCGATCTTCGATGACCCACTGGATGAATGCTTCGCCCATCACCGGGCAGGCGTCCGGCACGCCGGTCGCTTCGAGCACGCGTGTGCGCACTTCCTCGGTCGGGCGCGGCGTAATGCGGTCGACCATCGAATTGGGGCAAGCGGTGTTGTGTTCGAACCAATCGAGTAGCGCCGTCTCGCCGCGCGCCGCGAGAAACGCTCGCATGCCGGCCTCGAAGCGCTCGCCGTTACTGCGCAAGTTGTCGCAGCTTTGCAGCGTGACGGCGCCCGAACCGGCCATGCGCCGCGCTTCGAGGATGGCGGCGAGCGCGCCGTAGATCGTCGCGCGCCCGCCCGCCAGATCGGCGGCCAGGTCCGGATTGGCGGTATCGAGCCGATCGTGTTCGTCGAGGTAATAGCCGCCTTCGGTCACCGTAAACGAAATGATCTTGCAGGCCGGATCGGCTCCGGCTTCGACGAGCGGAGTAAGCGTCGCCGACCACGGCAGCACGCGCTCGATCGACCGAATCGTTTCGTAGGCGCGCTCCCCTCGTGGGGTAACCGTCTCGAGCGTATAGACGCCTTTCTGTTTCGCGAGCGCCTCGAGCGTCGCGTTCATATCGCCGCGAATATTGCCCACGGTGAGGGACCAGCGCGCCTCGCCGGGCGGCGTCGCGGCGGCGAGCCGGTGCAGGTACCAGGCCTGGTGGGCGCGATGAAACGAACCCACACCCAAGTGCAAGATGAAATTCGAACCTACGCCGCGCTCGCTAGCCATCGTTTGTCTCCCGCTCCAAAACGGAGCTTTTGTTCTCCGGATGAGCGAATGATCGGTTTGTGGCGCGCGAAAGTCAAGGCGCGCTGCAACGAAGGCGAGTTCGGAAACGGGGCGCTAAGGTCTGGGGTGCCGCTATCGCCGGCGCAGTAGGCTCGCGCCGTAAACGAGGGCGGACAACGCGGTGATCCAAAAGCTCGTCGGCCAATCGGTGTAGAACGCCAACGTGACCCCGAGCCATGCCTGCGCCAGCGCGAACAGCGCGGCAAGGCCCACGCCCGTCGCCAGCCGCGTCGACAGGTTCTGCGCGGCGGCGGCCGGACCCACCATCAAGGTGAAAACGAGGAGCACGCCGACGATTTGAGTGCAGGCAGCGACGGCGAGCGCCGCGATCGCGAGAAACAGCACCGAGACCAGGCGCAGCGACACGCCTTTGGCTTCTGCGAGTTCAGGTTGAAGCGTTGCGAACAGGAGCGGCCGCGTGATTGCGCCCAATGCGAGCAGGCTCGCGACGCCGATGCCGGTGAGTACGAAGAGCGTCGAAGTCGTGACGCCCAGCACATTGCCGAAGAGCAGCGCCGTGACTTGCGTCGCATAGGCCGTGAAGAAGTGCAGGAACAGCAGGCCGCAACCGAGCGCGAGCGAGAGCACGACGCCGATCGCGACATCGCGACCGGACAGGCGCTCGCCGAGCGCGCCCATCGATACGCCTGCCGCCAATGTGAAGCCGATCATGCCCCAGAGCGGCGAGATGCCCACGAGCACCGCGCCGGTTGCGCCGGTGAACCCGACGTGCGACAGCGCATGTCCGGCGAACGTTTGTCCTCGCAATACGAGGAAATAGCCGACGATGCCCGCGAGCACGGCGACGATTCCGGACGCCGCGAACGCATTCACCATGAAGTCGTAGTCAAACATCGTGCGTGTGTCCCTGTCCGTGATCGTGTTCGTGTTCGTGTTCGTGTTCGTGTTCGTGTTCGTGTTCGTGATCGTGTTCGTGTTCGTGCGAACGACCATGATCGTGCGCGGGGCCGCCCACGGGATTCGCCGCACCCTCGCCGTGTTCGTGCTCATGCTCGTGCCCGTGATCGTGCTTTTCGACTTCCACGTCGCCGGACATGACGAAGATGCGCCCGTCCACGCGCACGACGTCGATGGGCGCACCGTAGAGCCGCGACAGCACAGGGCGGGTGATCACTTCATCGACGGTCCCGAGCGCCGCCGCGCCGTTGCCGAGGTACAGCACGCGATCGATGGCATGGAGCAACGGGTTCAGTTCGTGCGCGGAGAACAGAACGGTGATGCCCAGTTCACGCTGCACGCGCCGCACGAGTTCGACGACGATTCTTTGACGATGAGGATCGAGGCTGATGAGCGGCTCGTCGAGCAACAACAGCCGCGGTTTGCCGAGCAGGCACTGCGCGAGCAGCAGCCGTTGGCGCTCGCCGCCCGAGAGTTCCGAGAGCGGGCGGGCGGCTAGCGCTTGCCCGCCCACCAGATCGAGCACGCGCTCGACGTCCGCGCGCGTCGCCGCATCGGCGAGCGGCAGCCCCCACCGATGACCGTCGGCGGCCATCGCGACAAAATCGCGTCCGAGCACGCGCCGGCTCGCGAGTGCGCTGCGCGTTTGCGGCATATAGCCGATAAACGGATTGCCGCGTTCCACGTTGCGCCCGCCGATGCGGATTGCGCCGCGCGCCACGGGGACGAGCCCGAGCACCGCGCGCATGAGCGTGGTTTTGCCTGCGCCGTTGGGTCCGAGCACGCCGATGAACTCGCCTTCTTCGATGGCAAGGCTTGCGTCTTTCAGGATCGTGCGCCCAGCGAGCACGAGCGAAACATGCTCGAGTTCGAGGGCAGGGCCGCTCGCGGGAGGCCGGCGGACCGCGGCCGAAGGCTGCGCGCGGCGTTCCCTTTCATCGTTCATGGCTGGCTATCCCCCAGTGCTTTTGCGAGCGAGTCGATCTGTCCGCTCATCCACTGTTGATATGTCTGTCCGGCCGGCTCGGTTTCGGTGACGCGCACGGCAGGTACGTGCGCTTGCTTGGCGAGTGCCAGCATGCGCTCGGTCAATTTGCTGACGGCTTGCGCGTTGTAGATGAGCGCGCGGACGCGTTTGCCGCGCAAGTCTTGCTCGAACGCGACGATATCGGAGGCCGCGGGCTCCGTGTCGTTCATGACCGACAGTTGAAAGCGCGTGTTGCGCATCGCAAGGCCGATCGCATCGGACAGATAACCGGCGACGGGCTCGGTCGCGGTCACGGGGGTGCCCGCATAGGATTTGCCGAGCCGCGCGATGTGCGCCTCGATGGGCTTGAGCGATTCGATGAAGCGGGCCAGATTCGCATCGTATTGCGCGCGATGTGCGGGATCCGCCGCCGCCAGTGCGGCGCTCACCGCGCGCGCGAGCGCGGGCATGGTTTGCGGTTTGTACCAGAGATGGGGATTGTCGCCCGGTTTGACGCCGACGAGCGCCGCCGCCACGATGACGGTGCGTTTGGCCGAGGGCGACGCGGCAAGTAGCTTCTCCATCCAAGGATCGTAGGCTGCGCCGTTATAGACGACGAGCGTCGCGCTGTGCAGCGCACGCGCCGTTTTGGGGCTGGCCTCGAATAGATGGGGATCTTGGTCCGGGTTGCTGAGAATGCTCGTCACATCGACGTAATCGCCGCCCAGTTGCTTGACGACGTCGCCGTAAAAATTCTCGGCCGCGACCACGTTCACGCGCGCTTGCGCCGCGACCGCGGGCGTGCAGGGCGTAAGTGCGGCCGCGGTCACGAGGCCCAGCGCCGTCCCGATGCGCACGGCAGCGCGCGCGATCGCTCGGATCGAATTCATTCGTTCTCCTGAGTGAGCTTGGCTTGAGGTCACCGCGGCGAAGCCGGGGCGCGTTTGTGCTTGCAGTCGCTACATAGGCCGCTCAGTTCGACGACTTGCTTGTGCACCTCGAAGCCGTGTGCGGGCGGTGACGACGAGAGTCGTTCCGCGAGTTCTTCGCCGGGGATTTCGAGGGTTTCGCCGCAGCGTTCGCAGATGAGGAATTGGCTTTGATGCGGCTTGCCGATTTCGCAGCAGGCGACGAAGGCGTTGCGCGATTCGATGCGATGCACGAAACCGTGTTCGACGAGAAAGTCGAGCGCGCGATAGACGGTTGTGGGCGGCACGCGGCCCCGTTCCGGTTCGAGTGCGGCGAGCAGATCGTAAGCGCCGATGGGCCTGCCGGACGCCGCGACGAGCGCATAGACCTGACGCCGCAATTGAGTGAGCGTCAGGCCGTGCTCGGCGGCGTAGGCGTCGGCGCGAGCGAGGCGCTCGGTTTGCGCGTGAGGATCGGCAGTCACGAAGTTGACCCGAAAGAGAAGATGGCTGAGATGATATAACATATCTCGGCGATCCGCTGCACCAAAGCCGCGCTCGGCGCATTTGTCCTAAATCGTGCGAACCGAGGTCGGATCGGCAACGCACGAGGCTTCGCGCTGAGCGTGGCAGTCCTATGCTTCGTGGGTGTTTTCGTTGCTTCCCGCATATCGCCGTCAAGCGCGCCCTAGTTGCGAAGTCGCTCATCGGCTAACCAATGGGGCGTGAACGTGGGTAACGGCTAGAAAAGATGCCAACTGGGCAACGAAGCCGGATTTCGGCAAAGGCGCCCGGCAACGCAAACGTGTCGAATCGCTATCATGGGTTTTTGCTGCTTGCCGCCGACGAAGCGAGACGCGCGTCCGGCTCCGAGTCGTCAGGCGCACCAGAGCCCGGTGAGGGCTGCAACGATCGAGTCCGGCCGCCGGCGCATGGAGCTCGTCGGCCGGCGCCTGCCCGCTCCCGGGCTACAGCCGGAGCCGTCTGCCGACCGGCCCGTCCTTGCCCTCTTGCACCATGCGGCGCGGCTCGCCACCGCTGCGGATTACGTGACCGGTATCGGTTTGTCGCGCGAAACCACGCGTGAAATTGCGCCAATCGGAAGAACGCCGCGCGTTCAGCGAGAAATCGACCGCCTGACCGGTCTCATCGCGTCGAACAAAGACCTCGCGTGCTTTATCGAGAACCCGCATGCGAAATGCTACGAAGCATCCCGCGTGGTGTACGACGTCTTGTTCAGGGCCGGTTACGTGACGCAGTTGCGCGTACTGGGGATGTGGGACGGCATCGGCGACGACCTGCGCAATCACATGGTCGTGCTGGCGAGGATGGACGGGGTCGTGTTCTTCGTCGATATCACCGCGCATCAGTTTCCCGAGGTGGAAATCAAGGGGCCGCTCGTCGATATCGAACCGAACGCAATGGCTAGATTCATCGCGGATGGCACGGCGCTGATCAAGTATTGCGACTTTTCCTATTACGGCCCGGCGCTTGCCTTTGCTTCCTACTCCCTGCTCTCGGGCGCCCAGCAACCGCTTGCCGGCGCAACGGTGCTGAAGCCGTTTCCCGATTGGTATGCGCGCAGCCTGGCCGAGCGCGGCCTGGCCTGACCCGGCCTGGCGCTCATCAAACCAGGCCGCCGCGCACGCCGATGCACGGGCGGCGCGGCGCCGACCCTACAACATGGTCCGTACGTGCCAAAGCTCCGGAAACAGCACGACATCGAGCATCTTACGAAGATAGGGCGCTCCGCTCGTGCCGCCCGTGCCCTGCTTATAGCCGATGATTCGTTCGACCGTCGTCACATGGCGGAATCGCCATTGCCGGAACGCATCTTCGAGATCGACCAGCTCTTCGGCCATCTCGTACAGTTCCCAATGCTCGGCCGGGTTGCGATACACCTGCAGCCATGCCGCCTCGACCGAGGCGTCGTGGACGGTCGGCTCGGTCCAATCGCGCTCGAGCCGCTCCGGCGCGATCGAAAACCCGCGCCGCGCGAGCAGACGAACGACTTCGTCGTAGAACGAGGGCGCTTCGAGCGCGGCCGTGACGTCTACGAGCACATCGGGCCGGTGCGCATGCGGCTTGAGCATCTGCGCGTTCTTGTTGCCGAGCACGAATTCGATCTGCCGGTACTGATACGACTGAAAGCCCGACGACGAACCCAGGTACGGGCGCATCGCCGTATATTCGGACGGCGTCATCGTCGCAAGAACATTCCACGCCTGCACGAGTTGCTCCATGATGCGCGAGACGCGCGCCAGCATCTTGAATGCGGGCGGCAGCTCGTCTCGCTGCACGCAACCGAGTGCCGCGCGCAATTCATAGAGCGCGAGCTTCATCCACAACTCGCTCGTTTGATGCTGAATGATGAACAGCATCTCGTTGTGGTCCGGGGAGCGCGGGTGCTGCGCGTGCAGAAGCGAGCCGAGCGACAGGTAGTCGCCGTAACTCATCGATTTGGAGAAATCGAGTTGCGCGTCGTGCCAGCCGGCGTCGCCCTGCGGCACGTGCGGCGCAGATTTCAAAATGTCGGCTTCGTCGGCGCCGCTTCCCCCGTGGCCGAACGGACAGCCGCCCATTTCCCGCGGCGCACTCTCTTGCGTTTCGGGCATGTCGGATAAGCGCATGTGTCCAGTCATTTCCGGCTCCTTCCCATTCAGGTGACCGAATGCCGGGCGGCGAATTCGGGCGTGCGCCACGCATCGGTTTCCAGCACGTCGCGCAGCGTCTCGACGGCGTCCCACACGTCGACGAAGCGCGTATAGAGCGGCGTAAAACCGAACCGCAATACGCGCGGTTCACGGTAGTCGCCGATCACGCCGCGGGCGATCAAGGCCTGCATGACTTCATAGCCGTGCGGATGCTCGAAGCTGACGTGCGAGCCGCGCTGCGCGTGCGCGCGCGGCGTGACGAGCGTCAGCGGCTGTCCGGCGCAGCGGGTTTGCACGAGTTCGATAAATGCATCGGTGAGCGCCAGGGACTTGCGCCGGATCGCTTGCATATCGGTGGCGAGAAAGACGTCCAGCCCCGCTTCGACGAGCGACATCGAAACGATCGGCTGCGTGCCGCACAGAAAGCGGCCGATGCCTTGGCCCGGCGCATAGACCGGATCCATTTCGAACGGCGCGCGATGTCCCCACCAGCCCGATAGCGGCTGCGCCAGCGCGTTTTGATGGCGTTTGGCGACCCACGCGAAAGCGGGCGAGCCGGGGCCGCCGTTCAGGTACTTGTAGGTGCAGCCGACGGCGAAATCGGCATGCACGCCGTTCAGGTCGACGGGCACCGCGCCGGCCGAGTGGGCGAGATCCCAAAGCGCGAGCGCACCCGCGCGCTGAATGACCTGAGTGAGCGCGGCCATGTCGTGCATGTAGCCGGTTCGATAATTGACGTGCGTGATCATCGCCACGGCCGTGTCCTCGCCGATAGCGTCGGGCAACTCCGCGGGATCGTCGACGAGCCGCAGCGAATAGCCCCGATCGAGCTGCTCGATGAGCCCTTGAGCGATGTAGAGGTCGGTCGGAAAGTTGGCCCGCTCCGAGACGATCACGCGCCTGCCGGAATCGCGCTCGTTGGCCATCTTGAGCGCCGCGGACAGCAGCTTGAACAAATTGACCGAGATCGTGTCGGTGACGACGAGCTCGTCCGGCGCGGCGCCGACGAGCGGTGCGAGCTTATCGCCGAGACGGCGCGGCAACGCGAACCAGCCCGCCGCGTTCCAACTGCGAATGAGCCCTTCGGTCCACTCGCGCGCGATCACTTCTTGCGCCCGGGCGGCGGCGGCGATGGGGGGGACCCCGAGCGAGTTGCCGTCTAGGTAAATGACGTCGGGGGTCAGCGCGAAGCGGTCGCGCAACCGTGCAAGGGGATCGTCGCCGTCGAGCGCGATCGCATCGTTACGAGTCTTCATGATGTCATCGAAGGTTGAAAGCCATGAAAGGTGGGTGCCCTATGGGAACAGCCGAAGCGATCGGTGCGCGCTCGGCGGGCGAACGTGCCGCGGTTATCGTCTGAGCACGGCCCGCACGGGACTCGCATCGAGCGTGGTGAACTTGAGCGGCAATGCGATCAATTCGTAATCGCCGGGCGCGACATCGTCGAGCACGAGTCCTTCCAAGATCGACATCCGTTGAGCGCGCACGCGCCCGTGAGCGTCCATCGTCTTGGACTCCTGCGGGTCGAGCGAGGGCGTGTCGATGCCGATCAGCGTGACGCCGCGTTGCGCAAGAAAGTCGATGGTCTCGGGAGCGACGGCGCAAAAAGTGCTGTCCCAGTGCGCGACAGGGGCCTGCCGGTAAGTGCGCAGCAACACGCGTGGCGGCAAGGCGTCGGCGTACTGGGCGACATGGTCGGGCAAGACGAGCGGCGTGGCGCCGATGCAATGGATGACGCGGCACGGGCCCAAATAGGGCGCGAGGGGGACCGCTCCGATCGCGGCGCCGTGCGCATCGTAGTGCAGCGGCGCGTCGGCGTGCGCGCCCGTGTGCGGCGAGCACGTAAGCCGTGCGACATTCACGGGAGAACCGGCTTCCATGCGCCAAACGCGCTCGACGCCCACCGGCGTGTCGCCGGGCCAGACGGGCGTATCCGCGCCGATCGGCGGAGAGATGTCCCAAATTGTCTCCTGCATGTCTCCTCACTCGTCGGCAAGCTTTGCGTCGATGATAGGCAACTTCGCGCGCAAAGTGCTTGCGAAATTCTCGCCACCGACGGGGCGGACTAGAACATAATTCGAGATAAACCTAAAAAGGGGGCCAAAAATGAACGCGATCTCGCTAGACGCCACGGATTGCCGCATCCTGAGCGTCCTGCAGAACGAAGGCCGGATCAGCAATCTGGATCTGGCGGACCGTATCTCTTTGTCGCCATCGGCATGTTTGCGCAGGCTGCGGTTATTGGAAGAGCAGGGTGTGATCGAGCGTTACCGGGCATGCCTGAACCGCGAGGCGTTGGGGTTCGAGCTCGAAGCTTTCGTTCAGGTTTCGATGCGCAACGATCAGGAAAATTGGCACGAACGGTTCGCGGACGCCGTGCGCGCCTGGCCCGAAGTCGTCGGGGCGTTCGTCATCACCGGGGAAAGTCATTACCTGCTGCACGTGCTGGCGCACAATCTCAAGCATTACTCCGACTTCGTGCTGAACAAGCTGTACAAGGCGCCCGGCGTCATGGACATCCGCTCGAACATCGTGCTCCAGACGCTGAAAGAGGACTCGGGCGTGCCGGTCACGGCGGAAGG